>Ga0310345_10000550_pt1 | contig 52385 bp, 50 predicted proteins | sample HC15DNA20500_MG_FD_204667 | JGI IMG/M metagenome (GOLD analysis project Ga0310345, IMG submission 204667) | Marine microbial communities from station ALOHA, North Pacific Subtropical Gyre - HC15-DNA-20-500_MG | ecosystem: Environmental > Aquatic > Marine > Oceanic | place: Pacific Ocean: North...
TGGGGCGATCTCGGTTTCGGTGCAGAAAGTCCCGCCTTCGAGTTAGGGTAAACACCCACTCAGTCTGACGCAGCGCCCGACACGAGCCGGGCGAGCGTTGTTGTGAGCTCTGGACACGCCCTCAGCCCACATCACCTTTTCAGAGTCAGAGAGACAAGGAGTTGGGGCTGGGCCGCTGGTGCCGACGTCCAACGCTAATCGCGCGAGGCCCGCCGAAGGAACTCAAGCTTGGCAGCCCACTCCAGCCACTCTGATGACGCCTGAGAATCCAAGGTGATGGCGCTGCCTATGCCGCACCTAGCAGCCCACTTGCCAGGGGATGACCGCGCGTGCAGGCAAACCGTGCGAATCGGCACATTCATCGTGACGCGCCCGCCTGGTTGCATGACCCCTGCCGCGCCGCAATAGACACCCCGAGGCTGCATCTCCATCGAGGCGATGTGATGCATCGCTCGACGCTTGGGTGCACCAGTGACCGAACCACAAGGAAACAGTGCTTCGAAGACATCACTCAGGTGTAGCCCCTCATGGGCCTTGGCCGTGATCGTGGACGTCATTTGCCACACGGTGGGCCATGCCCGTACATCAAACAGTGTCGGCACTCGCACGCTGCCGGTTTGTGCCAGCTTCGACAGGTCGTTGCGTAGCAAGTCAACGATCATCAAATTCTCGGCACGCTCTTTCTGACTGCTGCGAAGTGCCTGCGCCAGATGCTGATCCTGCGTAGCATCCGCCCCCCTTGGGGCGGTGCCCTTCATGGGGCGTGTGGTCAACACATCGCCATGCCAATCAAAAAACAGTTCCGGGGATGCACTCAGCAAGAAGCTTGGCGCAGACGACGCAGCCCGCGCATCCAGCATCAACCCGTACCCGCCTGATTGAGCGCGCCGCAAGGCATCAAAGTAGGCAAGCACAGACAGATCTCCGCCCTCAAGGAGCGCAGTGTGCTGAGCTGTGAGGTTGATCTGATAGACCTCGCCCATGCGAATCAAATCCTGGATGCGCTCAACCAGGCCATGGAACGCCGTGTGGTGAAATTCAGCAGCCCACGGGGATGTCTTCCAGCGATGCTGGATACCTTTGGTCAAGGTGCCCACCGTGTTGCCAAGGGCGTCTTCTTCCTTCGGCCAGGGATGAACGCTGTCTTGCCCATAGAGCGCCCAAACGGCGAACGGCTGACTGTCCGGGAGGCGCTTGACTGGCAGCTTTCCACCGAAGGCAGCGGCTGCTTCGTACGTCACCCAGCCTACAGCCCAACCGCCCTGGATCGCCCACCCATGCGCGTCATCAAGCAAGCCAGGCACATCGGAGGTGCTGCGTGCCACCAGCCAGCGCACAGGTGCCCCCATCTTGCAGCGCAAGCGGGGCGCTTGGGGGTGAGTGGGATCTTCAAAGTCCACACATGCCGTGGGCCTCAAGAGCTGGGCGCTGGTTGACATGGGTGGCGCTGCTTGGCTGGCGATATCCCCCGACAACGCCCGTCTCGTGGCTTTGCCGAGGCAATACCGGCTCAGCGATAAACAGGGAATTCAGCCGTCAACGCCTGAACCTGCTCGCGAACTCGGGCGATGGTGCCTTCATCGTGCGGGTTGTCCAACACCTGTGCGATCAGGTGCCCCACCTGTACGGCCTGCTCGGACTTGAAGCCGCGCGTGGTCATGGCGGGCGTACCCAGGCGGATGCCGCTGGTCACGAAGGGCTTTTGCGGATCGTTGGGGATGCCGTTCTTGTTGCAGGTGATGTGAGCGCGGCCGAGGATGGCCTCTGCTTCCTTACCGGTCAGGCCCTTGGGGCGCAGGTCTACCAGCATGACGTGGCTTTCGGTGCGTCCACTGACAATGCGCAGCCCCCGCTGGATCAGCGTGTCGGCCAGTGCAGCGGCGTTGCGCACTACCTGCTGCTGGTAAGCCTTGAACTCAAGCGTAGCGGCTTCCTTGAAGGCCACGGCCTTGCCAGCAATGACATGCATCAGCGGGCCACCTTGCAGGCCGGGGAAGATGGCCGAGTTGATCTTCTTGGCGATTTCTTCGTTGTTGGTCAGCACGATGCCGCCACGCGGGCCGCGCAGGCTCTTGTGCGTCGTCGAGGTCGTGATGTCGGCATGCGGCACCGGGTTGGGGTAGACCCCGGCAGCAATCAGCCCGGCGTAGTGCGCCATGTCCACCATCAGGTAGGCCCCGATCTCCTTGGCGATCCGGGCGAAGCGCTCGAAGTCGATGTGCAGCGCGAATGCCGATGCGCCCGCAATGATCAGCTTGGGCCGGTGTTCGCGCGCCAGCGCTTCCATCTTGTCGTAGTCGATGTCTTCCTGTGCGTTCAAGCCATACGACACGACCTTGAACCACTTGCCCGACATGTTCAGCGCCATGCCGTGGGTCAGGTGGCCGCCTTCGGCCAGGCTCATGCCCATGATGGTGTCGCCAGGTTGCAGCAGCGCGAAGAACACCGCCTGGTTGGCCTGCGAGCCCGAATTGGGCTGCACGTTGGCGAACTGCGCGCCATACAGGGACTTCAGGCGGTCGATGGCCAACTGCTCGACCACGTCCACGTGTTCGCAGCCACCGTAGTAGCGCTTGCCGGGATAGCCTTCGGCGTACTTGTTGGTCAATTGCGAGCCCTGGGCTTCCATCACGGCCGGCGAGGTGTAGTTCTCCGAGGCGATCAGCTCGATGTGGTCTTCCTGGCGGCGGCTTTCGGCCTGGATGGCGGCAAACAGTTCGGGGTCGATCTTGGCGATCGTGGATTCGGTGCGATCAAACATGGGGGTCTCAAATGATGAATCCCGGCCGAAGCCGGGACGGATGCAGGCGTGAGATCTGGGGGGATCAGACGGCTTGGCGCAGTGCCTTGGCAGCGGCGACCATGTTGGTCAGCGCCGGGATCACCTCAGGCCACTGACGGGTCTTGAGGCCGCAGTCCGGGTTCACCCACAGGCGTTCGGCCGGCACGCGCTCGGCGGCCTTCTTCATCAGCTGAACGATGTGCTCTTGCGTCGGGATGTTGGGCGAGTGGATGTCGTACACGCCGGGGCCGATCTCGTTGGGGTACTGGAAGTTCTCGAAGGCATCGAGCAGTTCCATGTCCGAGCGCGAAGTCTCGATGGTGATCACGTCGGCATCCATGTCGGCAATCGCCTTGATGATGTCGTTGAACTCCGAGTAGCACATGTGGGTGTGGATCTGCGTCTCGTCTTCCACGCCGTTGGCGGTGATGCGGAACGATTCGACTGCCCAGTCCAGGTAGGTCTGCCACTGGGCCTTGCGCAGCGGCAAGCCTTCACGCAGGGCGGCTTCGTCGATCTGGATCACGCGCACGCCGGCCTTTTCCAAGTCCAGCACTTCCTCGCGAATGGCCAGGGCCAGTTGGTAGCACGACACCGAGCGAGGCTGGTCGTCACGCACGAAAGACCAGTTCAGGATGGTGACCGGGCCCGTCAACATGCCCTTCATGGGGCGCTTGGTCAGTGACTGGGCGTACTTGATCCACTCGACCGTCATCGCCTTGGGGCGGCTGATGTCGCCGAACAGGATGGGCGGCTTCACGCAGCGCGAGCCATAGGACTGCACCCAGCCGAACTGGCTGAAGGCGTAGCCTTCGAGCTGTTCGCCGAAGTACTCGACCATGTCGTTGCGCTCGGCTTCGCCGTGCACCAGCACGTCCAGATCCAGGGCTTCTTGCTCACGCACGGAACGCTCGATCTCCTTGCGCATCGCGGCCTGGTAGCCGGCGTCGTCCAGACGGCCGGCCTTGTACTCGCTGCGGGCGTGGCGGATGTCGGCGGTCTGTGGGAAGGAGCCGATGGTGGTGGTGGGGAACGCCGGCAGCTTCAGAAGGGCGGCCTGCTTGGGCGCGCGCTGGGCATAGGGGTTCTGGCGCTTGCCTAGCTCTTGCGTGATCTTCAGCAGCGCGGCCTTGACGGCCGGGTTGTTCACGCGCGGCGAAGCACGACGCGCATCGATGGCGGCCTTGTTGACGTCCAGCACGGCCTTGACCGAGGCACGACCGTTGTTCAAAGCGCTGGCCAACACGCGCAGTTCGTCGAGCTTTTGCAGTGCGAAGGCCAACCAAGACTTCACTTCGGGGTCGAGCTTTTGTTCGCTGTCCAAGTCCACGGGCACGTGCAGCAGCGAGCACGACGGGGCGATCCACAGGCGCTCACCCAGGCGTTCGGCGATGGGCTCGATCCAGTCCAACACGGCGTTCAGGTCGGTCTTCCAGATGTTGCGGCCGTTGATGACGCCCAGCGACAGTACCTTGTGCGATGGCAGCAGATTCAGCAGTGGCTGGACATCTTCTCGGCCGTTGATGGCGTCGATGTGCAGACCGGCCACCGGCAAGTTGGCGGCCAGGTGCAGATTCTCGGCCAACTGGCCGAAGTACGTGGCCAACAGCAGCTTGACCTTGCAGGCCTTGAGCTGGTGGTAGGCGGTGTTGAACGCGTGCTTCCAGTCGGCATCGAGCTCAGTCACGAGGATGGGCTCGTCGATCTGCACCCATTCCACGCCTTGTGCCGCCAGCGTGTCCAGCAGTTCGGCGTACACGGGCAGGATGCGATCCAGCAGGGCCAACTTGTTCGAGTGGTCCTTGGCCTTGCCTTGAGCCAGGTAGGTCACGGGGCCAACGATCAAGGGTTTGGCGCTCAGGCCCAGCTGGCGCGCTTCAGCCAGTTGCTCCAGCAGGCGCGAGGCGTCCAGCTTGAAGGTGGTGGCCGAGGTGAACTCGGGCACGATGTAGTGGTAGTTGGTGTCGAACCACTTGGTCATTTCACCAGCAGCCACGCCAGCGCCGCAGCAGGCAGCGTGTTCGGCATTCTGCGCAGAGCGGCCACGGGCCACGCGGAAGTAGTTGTCCAGCACATCGCCCTGGAAGCCCTGCACGCGCTCGGGCAGGTTGCCCAGCGTGAAGCTCATGTCCAGCATCTGGTCGTAAAAGGCGAAGTCGCCCACCGGTACAAAGTTCAGCGCGGACTGGTTGCTCCAGTGGCGGCGGCGCAGCTGGGCGCCCAGTTCCTTGAGGGTGTCGCGTGACGATTCGCCCTTCCAGTAGGACTCCAGGGCGAATTTCAGTTCGCGCTTGGCGCCAATGCGGGGGAAGCCCAGGTTGTGTGTGATGACCATGATCAGTTCGGTTGTAGGTTCGACAATGGTCGCAAGGTTAAGGATTCAAGCTAATGAAGTAAAATGGTATTAATTCAACAATCCATGAGATCCACTCATTCATCATGTTGGAACGCATGCACCTGGCCATCGTCCAGGAGGTAGAAAAGCAGGGCTCACTGACGGCCGCCGCCGACGTGCTGTGCGTCACCCAGTCGGCGCTCAGCCACTCGATGAAGAAGCTGGAGCAGCAACTCGGCACCGACATCTGGCTGCGCGAAGGCCGCAGCCTGCGCCTGACCCAGGCGGGGCAGTACGTGCTGGCCGTGGCCAACCGGGTGCTGCCGCAACTCACGCTGGCCGAAGAACGCCTGCGCCAGTTCGCCCAGGGTGAGCGAGGCACCCTGCGCATTGGCATGGAGTGCCACCCGTGCTATCAGTGGCTGCTGAAGATCGTTTCGCCCTACCTGGCTGCGTGGCCCGATGTCGATGTGGACGTGAAGCAGAAGTTCCAGTTCGGCGGCATCGGGGCCTTGTTTGGCTACGAGATCGACATGCTGGTCACGCCTGACCCGCTGTACAAGCCGGGCCTGCATTTCGAGCCGGTGTTCGACTACGAACAGGTGCTGGTGGTCAGCACCGAGCATCCGCTGGCCGGCGCCAGCCACATCAAGCCCAAACAGTTGACGGACGAGGTGCTGATCACCTACCCGGTGCCTACAGACCGTCTGGACATCTACACGCAGTTCCTGATGCCGGCGGGCATCGCACCCAAGCGCCACAAGGCCATCGAGACCACGGACATCATGCTGCAGATGGTGGCCAGCAACCGAGGCGTAGCAGCCTTGCCTCGCTGGCTGGTGCAGGAATACGCCCAGCGCATGCCCGTGGTGCCCGTGCGCCTGGGCGCCAAGGGCATTGCCAAGCAGATCCACTTGGGGGTGCGCGAGACCGATACCGACATCGACTACGTGCAAGCCTTTGTCGAACTGGCCCGCAACTCGGCCGACATGACTTGAACGAACGGGACGCAACCATGACTGCAGATTTCCAGCGTCAACCCATTCCCTTGCCCGGGGGCCACAGCAAGGTCTTGCTGCATTCCTGCTGCGCGCCCTGTTCGGGCGAGGTGATGGAGGCCATGCAGGCCTCGGGCATCGACTTCACGATCTTCTTCTACAACCCCAACATCCACCCGCTCAAAGAGTACGAACTGCGCTAGAACGAGAACATCCGTTTCGCAGAAAAATTCGGCATCCCCTTTGTGGACGCGGACTACGACCGCGACAACTGGTTTGCGCGGGCCAAGGGGATGGAACACGAGCCTGAGCGCGGCATTCGCTGCACCATGTGTTTTGACATGCGCTTTGAGCGCACAGCCCTGTACGCACACGAGCACGGCTTTGCTGTGATGACCAGCTCGCTGGGCATCTCGCGCTGGAAGAACATGCAGCAGATCAACGATTGCGGCGTGCGTGCCGCCGCCCGGTATCCGGCGCTCAGCTACTGGGACTACAACTGACGCAAGGGCGGCGGTTCAGCTCGCATGATCGAGATCAGCAAGCGCGAAGGCTTTTACCAGCAGGAGTATTGCGGCTGTGCCTATTCGTTGCGCGACACCAATCAGCACCGCATGGCCAATGGCCGTGAGGTGATCCGCATTGGGACGATGTACTACGGGCAGGACGAAGACTCGGCTTGAATCATGCCGGCAAAGACTTGTCCTGCTTGAGCGAGATTTCAACAGTCGCTGACGTGATGACATGTGCGATGGGAGGGCTCAGTTTGGCCACGCTCACATGGATGACGTCGATGATCGGATGCTTGACCAGAAGACTTCTGGCGACCGTCTCCGCCAGCGCCTCAACGGTGTTGAATTGCTGTGACTGGCTGATGTCGGCGACCAGGTTGACCAACGCGTCGTAGCCAACCGAGCGCTCAAGCTGGTCGTTCAAATGGGAATCGGTTTCAGCCAGATCGCATCTGACATTGAACACGAACTTCTGGCCGAGGCTTCGCTCTTCGGCGAAGAGCCCGTGAAACCCGTAGACCTGCAAGCCTTGGATGGCGACGGAGGTGCGCATGACGTTGTCCTGGTGGCAATGATGAGGAAATTGCCCAGGCGCGCGGCAGTCACGATCGCACTTCCCGGTGGATGACCACCTCGTTGTCGCCAGTCGTGCGATGCGCGCAGCATAGCACTGCAGGTGCAAGCGCTCGCCGCAACTGCCTCACATGTCGCGTGCCGCACGCATCACACTCTGGCCTTGCCCCACCGAAACAGTCCGGCGACAAAAGCCACGCCGACGCATGACACAACGACCAAGGAAAGCGCTGTGCCGCGATCGTCCATCCAGGTGCCAAAGCCAGGGGATAGCAAACTGGCCAGTTCGACCATCGCGGTCAACACGCCCGCGACGACCACCGCCCAGCCCAGCATGCGCGAGGCCATTCTGGCCGTGACATCCGCGTGCCTGAGCATCCGCGCAACCACTGCGCCATTGAAGCCATCGGTCAGCATCATGCCGAAGGTGAAAACGACAGCCAGCAGGACGGCTGAATGCAAGCCTCCAAGATGGGTTGCGGCCACAGCGAACAAGCTGGCCTGGCTGACGGTGTCAAAGGACAGGGCAAACAAGGCGCCGACCAGGGCGATCGATCCTGGACGCTGAGAAGCCATCAATCGGGTAAAGACCACACTGCGCCAGCCCGTGGGGGCCATGTGCATGTCCTCTGATCGGGTGCGCCACAACATCCAGCCGTTGACCAGCGCCAATGCGAACAAGGTCAGGATCGATATCCACGAGCCCGTCAGTTCCAGCCACGTCGGAACAGACCATCGAGACTGCATGTGGGAGACGATCAAGGCCACCGCCAAAACGACAAGGCCGTGTCCCAGAGAAAACAGCGCACCAGCTGAGCGGGCCAGCTGCGGGCGATGGCGGCTGCAGGTGCGTGTCAATCCGTCGATGGCGGCAAGGTGATCGGCATCAAAGCCATGGCGAACGCCCAGCAACAGGGCAATCGAGACCAGGGCCGGAAGTTCATGAGGCAAAGCGGATGGATCCATGCGAACACCGTGCCTCGTCAGAAATTGACCGTCAGCGTGACACGCGCTGTACGAGGCTCAGCCGGGTGGGTATGGATGTCACCCACGCCATCGGCTGGCTCGCCCTGCAGCCGCGACTTGTAGTAGTAGTCGATGTCGCTGGCCTTGCGGTTGAACAGGTTGAAGATGTCCAGCGACACCTTGGTGCTTGCATTCAGCTTGTAGCCTGTGCGCATGTAGGCCAAAGTGGTCCCCTTGGATCGCTGGCTGTTGTCTTCGATCAGCGGGCGCGGGCCAAAGTAGCGCAATTGGAACTGACCAAACCAGGGGCCCCACTCCGTGACCGTCGCCCCCAAAGAGACAACGGTACGCACCGAGCCAGGCACATAACGGCCCAGGTTGTCGGGATCACCTTGCAACTGGTCGAAGCGGGCCTGTGAGAACGCCAGGTCGCCATCGAGCATCAGCCAGTCACTGGCCACGTAGTGGTTGTTGAACTCGATGCCATAGCGATGGCTGGCCCCGCTTTCCTCGGTGTCGCCAGCGTCACCGGAGAACACCAACTCGGAGTTCAGGTGCAATTGCCACAAGGCCACAGAGCTTTGCAGGCCGGGAATGACTTCTGTGCGCGCGCCGATTTCGGAGCCACGCGTGCGCACCAGGGCTGGCGAAGGATCAATGGGTGTCCCTTCCTTGGGGCTGACCGTCGCGGTGACGCCTCGTGCGTCGTTGCTGTGAAAACCCCAGCCGCTGTTGAAGAAGTACTCGGTCTTGTCCCAGGGGCCAAAGATCAAAGACAGCTTGGGGCTGTTGATCATCGCGTGGCGGGTTCCGCTGTTGGCGTCGATGGACGAGTTCACATCGAAATCGAAGCGATCACTGCGCAGGCCTGCCACGGAGCGCAGCCAAGGCAACCAACGCGTGTCGTTCTCGACAAACGCTCCGATGTTCGATTCGCTGACGCGACTCTCCTGGGTGACATCTTTTCGCACACCGCCCTCGGCGCTGTACAAGCCGACTGGCGACAGCCGATCATGGCGAAATTGGGCTCCGACCTTGTTCGTCATTTCCAGGCCACCCCAGTCGACAAACCAGCTGCGCACAGTGTGAGCGCCATAAGCCTGCCGGCGTTCTGCCTGCTCAAACTGCGCGCTGTTACCTTGATCGTCCAGGTAGGTGAAGTTGGAGAACAGGTCGAGGTGCGATGCAAGTGTCCGCGCCGATCCAAATCTGAGCCACCGTGCCGATCCAATATTGAGCCAGGGCTGGTAGCCGACCAAAGGGTGGTCAGCTGTGGATAAGTGTAGAGCCTTGCCGGGTTTTGAGCCCTTCGGCTGGCTTGGTTGATCATCAAGGGGGAGGCCGCGCAGCGGCTTCCCCCTTTGCTTTGAGTGTCAGGCTTTGCCCTCTGCTGCCGCCTGCATCCGAGACTGCTCTCGTGCCTTGATGCGCCTTTTGGCCGTGCTGGAGCTGTGCAGGAACCGATGTGACTCGTTACCCGTCTCCAGAATGTGGCAGTGGTGCGTGAGCCGGTCCAGCAACGCCGTCGTCATCTTGGCATCCCCAAAGACGCGTGACCATTCCGCGAAGTCCAGGTTCGTCGTGATCATCACGCTGGTGTGCTCGTACAGCCGGCTGAGCAGGTGGAACAGCAGCGCACCGCCTGCCTGGCTGAATGGCAGGTAGCCCAACTCATCGAGGATCACCAGGTCCAGGCGCAGCAAGCTCGCTGCGATGCGTCCGGCCTTGCCTTGTGCCTTCTCTTGCTCCAGCGCGTTGACCAGGTCCACCGTGGAGTAAAAGCGCACGCGCTTGCCATGCTTTGTGATGCCTGACACACCAATGGCCGTGGCCAGGTGCGTCTTGCCCGTGCCAGGACCACCAACCAACACCACGTTGTGTGCCACTTCAGTGAAGCCTGTCTCGGCCAGTGTGTGCACCAGCTTGCTGTCCACCGATGACACCTCGAAGTCAAACCCAGCCAGGTCTCGATGCACAGGGAACTTGGCTGCATGCATCTGATGGCTGACCGAGCGCATGGCTCGGTCTGTGGCCTCGGCCTTCAGCAGGTGTTCAATCAACCACCGTGCCTCCTCTGAGCCCGTACTGGCCCCTTGTTCGATCAGGTCCAGCCAGGCACCCGCCATGCCGTGCAGGCGTAGTTGTTTGAGCTCAGCGGCGATGTCACGCATGGTCGATCTCCTGCGCGCTGCCTTGCCCGCGCAGGCTGTCATAGCGCGCAGTGTTGGCCAATGGCGCCACTGTCGCCTGCAGACAGGTCTGCGCATCCTCAGGCGTGGGCGCTGGGTTGAGCCTGCTCAGGACATTGATCACATGCTCGACGCTGACCTTGCCAGACGGTGGCGCGCTCTCCAGCGCCAACTCCACTGCCACCAGCACCGCATCCAGCCCAGCTGTGCTCACAATGGCCAGTACCTGCGCCATGACACGGTCGCCACCTGCCTGGCGCAGCAGCCCTCTGCGTAGCTGCTGCAAGGCCGGGGGCAGGTCGGCGAAGGGGGCACCATTGCGCAGCGCACCGGGCTTTCTTTGCACCAGCGGGATGTAGTGCTGCCAGTCATAGCGGGTCTGGCCTCGGTCAGTCAATCGCTCGTGCTGCGCCACCACCTCATCGTTGGCCACCACGACCACCCGCGTCGGGTACAGCCGGGTGCTGACCATCTGCCCAGCCAGCTCGCAGGGCACCGAGTAGCGGTTACGTGCCACCGAGACCAGGCAGGTGCTGGTCACCCTCGCCGGGCGCTCCACATAGCCATCGAAGGGCTGAGGCATCGACATCAAGTGGGCACGTTCATGCTCCAGCATCTCGGCCACGCTGAACTGCGAATGCTCTGGGTGTCGAACCTCGGACCACAAGCTGCGACAGCGCTCGCCCAACCACGCGTTGAGTTCGGCAAAGGAGCCAAAGCGCTGCTTGGCGGCATCAATCCAGATGCGCCGCCTGCTGTCTTGCACGTTCTTCTCGACGACACCCTTCTCCCAACCACTGGCCACGTTGCAGAAGTCGGCATCGAACAGGTAGTGCGCGCACATCACCGCAAAGCGTGCGTTGACCACGCGGCCCTTGCCCTTCTTGACCTGGTCCACAGCCGTCTTCATGTTGTCGTAGATGCCGCGCCTGGCCACCCCGCCCAGCGCCGCAAAGCTGCGCGTGTGCGCATCGAACAGCATCTCGTGGCCTTGGCTGGGATACGCCACCAGCCAGAACGCACGGCTGGCACACAGCTTCATGTGCGAGACCTGCAGCCGGTAGTAAATGCCGCCCACTACCAGGCCTTCTTCGCTCCAGTCGAACTGGAATGCCTCACCCAGCTCGAACGACAAGGGCACGAAGGCTCGCGTCGCTGCCGCTTGGCCCTCGCCTTGGCGCCACTGGCGGATGAAGTCCGTCACGCGGCTGTAGCCGCCTTCATAACCTGCCGATTTGAGCTCGCTGTACAGCGCCCGCGCCGTTCGGCGCTCGTGCTTGGGCCGACGGGCATCGGCCTTGAGCGCCTGCTTGAGAACCTCGTGGAAGGCCGTCAATTTGCCCGGCTGCTCACTTCGCCGGTACTTGGGCTCGCCTTCCAATGGCGCCTTGAGCCACTTGGCTATCGTGTTGCGCGACAGCCCCGTCATCCGCGAGATCTCCCGCTCTGACTTCTTGCCTCGGCTGTGCAGCCGCCGGATTCTGCCGATCATGTCCATGGTGATCACTCCTCGAACCCCGCTGCATCAAAAAGCAGCAGGGTAGGTTGAACACCTGGCTCAGTTTTAGATCGGCACACACCTTAAAAGTGGCTCAGTTTTCGGTCGGCGCCAACAGCGATGCAAGCGCATACGCGTTGAACTGCCAGTCACCGTCGGTGAGCACCTGTGTGCGCTGGTAGGACAGGCTGGTGCGCTGCGTGCTGCCATGGTCAGACGGATCGATCGCACCAAAGCGATCGATCAAGCCCTCATTGATGGCGCGCTGCGGAACCTGGTCTGTGGAATCCCACTTGGCCGTGTACGCCATGGCCGTGAGCGACTGGCGTACCCCACCTTCATTGAGGCTGTATCGGAGTACGCCGTTGAAGCGTTTGAAGTGCTCCGGGTTGTCCCAAGGGCCGTTGTTGTGGGCCGCCTCGATGGCATACAGCAGGTTGCCTGAGGTCAAGGCCGTCGAGTTGGCCAGCAGGGCGCGCTCGTACGCGTGTGCGCCCAGGGTGACGGAGGCCAAGCCCTTGCTCAAGGTATCGACCAAGCGGATCCTGGCCGAGCCAGCCGACGCAAAGTCGCCCTCATCGGCGTAATACGGCCCCTTGCGGTAGTTGATGTGGTCCACCAACTCAGGAATCAGCCAGTTCAAGTCGGTGTAGCCCTGGCCATGAGCGTGCGTGGGCATGTTGCCAGGCATGCCATCCACGAAGGTGGCGAAGTCCGTGCCGTGATCCAGATTGAAGCCGCGCAGGTAATACTGATTGGCCTTGCCGTCCCCGCTGTGCTGCGACACGATCAAACCCGGCACGAACTCCAGCACCTCCGCAGGGCGCAGCGTGGGACGGCTCTCGATGAGTTTGCGTGTCACAGCGCCACCGCTGGCAGCCTCGGCGCTGCCCACGGCGTTGCTGTAGTTACCAGTGACCGTGATGGGCGGAAGCTCGGTGACAGGCTCGGATGGAGGCGTACTTTGGGCGTGGCAGCACTGTGAGGCCATCATCCACACGGCTGGTGCGATGACGGTGCTCAGGCGGCGAAACGGAGGTGGCATGAAACTTCCGATGTATGACGAAGTAAAAATTCATCATACATTCCAACCCAGGCGCGTCGAATACGCCGGTTGACGTATCCAGTGGGGCTTTGGCCAACGAGGGTGAGGTTTCAGGCTACGGGCTTGACGTGTACGTGTCGATGGCCTGCAGCGTCATGGCGATGGTGAACATGCTCATCAACACCGATGAGGTTCAGCTTGCCGTGCAGGACGCCTTTCTCGGCGCACAGAGCATCGGCAAACCGCTGAACGACAGAAGTCGGCCCCTTCAAAAGAACTGTCTCGATGCAGTATTCATGATCAAGATGGGCGTGCATGGTAGACAAGGTCAGATCATGGCGTGCATGCTGCAGACTGGTGATGCGCTCACCCAGATCGCGCTCGTGGTGGTTGTAGACGTAGGACAAGCATGCGACGCAAGGCCCCTCAGGTAGCGCCCGAACACGCTCACGATCCATTTCGGCGCGAACGATGTCTCTGAAGGCCTCAGACCTGTTGGCGTAGCCTCGCTCAGCGATCCAAGCATCGAACTCTTGTGCGAGGTGATCGTCGATTGAAATGGTGAAGCGTTCCATGTGTGTGTGCCTTCAAACTGCGGGTACCGGCTGTTCATGCCCAATCATTTTCGAGCGTTGTCTGTCAGTTGGAAGTCAGCTTGACTTGCGGCGCTTGCTGGGGCGAGACGAGACGCTGACTGAAGTTGGACTGCGATCAAGCACCATTCGAAGTGTCTGAGACTCGGCCAAGAGCGCGGTGACTTCCTTTTCTCTTGATCGCAATGTCTCAATGGTTGCCTGGAGTTGATTCAGTGCTTGTTGCTCAGCCTGTTTGGCTTGAGTCAGCGCTGTTTGCATCGAATCATGCATGACCTGTAGACGAGTCAGTGCTTTCGTATGCGCAAGCGTGTCCTTGCGGTTCTGCTGCTCGGCTTGCGTCAACTGGCTGCGCAAAGACTCCACCAATTTGTCAGCCTTGGCCCTGGCCTGACGCTCCTGTTCAATCTCCAGCAAGGCGCGTTTCTCTGCCGCTGCGGAACGGGCATCGGCAGCCTGTGTCGCCTCACGCGTCTTGTTCAGCTCTTCATGCAGCCCGGACTGGGCTTGTTGAATTTGGGCATGCGCCCCCGCGAGCTGAGCTTGAATCTCTTGCAAAAGCGCCTGCGTCGCAGCGAGTTCCTCGCGTGAGGACGCTAGCGCTGCTTGCAATTGGGCTGATTCGTCCTTTTGGGTACACAAGTCTGCACGCGATTTTTCCGCTCGACTTTGTGCGGTGAGCATTTCTTGTCGAGCTTGCTCAGCCTGTAGTAGCAACTCTGCGCGGATGCCGGACAACTCGGAGCGGGCGACCTCGGTTGCCTGGCGCCAAAGTCCAGCGATGGCTTCCGCTGCGATGACCTTGATCTCTTGCGGCAGATCAGGGTGGTCGATGTCCACGCGGGCCTTGCTGCGCAACTCATCCCAAAACTTGGCCAGGGCTTCCGCCGGCGTGCTCATGGTGCCTTTGCGAACGTACTGGTAGAGCTTGTTGGCCGTCGGCGTGATGCCGTACCGAAAGAACAGCACGGCGCAGACCTCACGGTACAGCGCCCTGGTGTCGGCGAAGCGCCCCTTGAGTGCCTCGACGTCAGACAGGATTTCCATTTCCATGCTCATGGATTAATAATACAACGTATTACGTTGATATTCTATTGATTTTTGAATTGCTTTTGACATTAGTGCTCTAGTGTCAAAATAGTGGGGCAAACGCTGCAAGCAAAATGAGTCAGACGCCCAATAGCCTTCCCAGTCCCGCATCAAGCCCGACGGCAACCTCATTGCCGCCGCTGCTGCCATTGGAAGCGTTGATCCCAATCGATACCTTGTCAGGCAAGGACGGAATCAATCGCTCTTGCTCCGGGCATCGGCAGATCAGTGCCGACACCGACAGGGACGCTGTGCTGGCATGGTTGGCACGTTACGCCGACAGCCCCAACACGCTGGCCAACAGCCGCCGAGAAGTCGAGCGTCTCCTGCTGTGGTCCCTGCTGGAGTGTGGCAAGCCACTGTCATCGCTCACGCACGAAGACCTGCTGGTCTACCAGCGCTTCCTGAGCAATCCGCAGCCTCCAGCACGCTGGGTGATGCCCGAAGGACGCCGTTTTCCAAGAAGTCACCCGTCGTGGCGCCCGTTTTCGGGGCCGCTGTCACCAGCCAGCGTGCGCCAGGCCATGATCACCATCAACGCCATGTTGTCGTGGTTGGTCCAGGCGGGCTATCTGGCTGGCAACCCCTTGTCGCTCAGCAGGCAACGCAGTCGCGCCCCAGCGCCTCGTGTAGTGCGCTTCCTGGAAGCCGATCTGTGGAGCGAAGTCCGAGCAGCGATCATGAGCATGCCGCAGGACACACCAAGGCTGGTGGCCACCCATGCGCGGGCGCGATGGGTCTTCAGCCTGCTGTACCTGTGCGGCTTGCGGATCTCCGAGGTCTGCCACAACACGATGGGCAGCTTCTTTGGGCGCTCTGACCCCCAAACCGGTGAGATGCGCTGGTGGCTGCAAGTCACGGGCAAAGGCAACAAGGAACGTCTGGTGCCGGCGACCACGGAGTTGATGGTCGAGTTGACTCACTACCGGCGCTCCATGGGGCTGCCGCCACTGCCACAGCTGGGGGAGACATCACCGTTGGTTTTTCCGGTTTGGTGGACCGCACCGGTCACTGGCGCCATCGAGTGGCCAAGCCCACTCACCCGTGCGGCTTTGCATGTGGTGGTCAAGGGTGTCTTTACCATGGCCGCTGAACGACTGAGACAACTCGGGCACGAGCACCAAGTCCGAGCGGACAAACTCGAATCTGCCTCGTCACACTGGCTTCGACACACCATGGGATCACGCCTGGCCGATGAGATCGACCTGCGCCATGTCCGCGACACGTTCGGTCACGCTTCTTTGACCACAACCAGCATCTACCTGCATGCAGAAGACGATGTAAGGCACGCCGCCATCAGTGCCAGCCATCGACTTGGATGGGAGTCCCCGCTACCGCCCAGCTGAGCGATCGTGGACAGCCTTCCCAGAGTGGCGACACGACTTCTTCATAAAAACTGCAAAAGCAGTTCATGTGTGCTATTTTTGTCGATAGCAACTGCTTTTGCACTTGTTTCGTGAGGGTTGGCATTCCCCCACTCAACGTCAAAAGCCATGACTTGAAGGACGTTCGCCATGTCGCAATGGCTGACCACAGAAGAGTGGCTCACCACGCTGGGTGAGCACATTCGCGCCAACCGCCTTGAGTTCGAAGGCGGCATGAGTCGCCAGGATCTGGCGTCGCTTGCTGGGGTCAGTGTCAGTGCCCTGGCCAACCTGGAGACTGGCCAGGGGGCGTCCATGACCACTTTTGTTCGGGTGCTGCGTGCGCTGCGCATGGAGGCGTGGATCGACGCACTCAAACCGTCTCCCGTGATCAACCCGATGCTACTGCTCGACAGCGGTAAGACCAGGGTCCGAGCACCCCGAAAGCCCAAGAAGGAGCATTGATCAGGGTGCACCTGCCGCCGCAGGCGAAACCCGTTGGGCACTCAGGGAGATCAGTCCTTTGTCTCCCGCGCGGTTTTGGAAAACAGCCAATTCAGCACGGGACAAGCGGTCGTAACGTTGGGCTTCCAAAACTGAACCATTGGAAGTTCAACATGAAAACGTCCTTCACCAAAGCCGAAGAACTGGCCCGTGCGCTTGCCCGGTACATCGCAGAGCGGCCCCGTCAGGCCGACAGCTTGATTCACTGGCCGAGCTTTGCTCATTGTTTTGACGCCTTTGCGGGGGCATCCGAGCAAGAGGTCCTCGATGTGCTGCTTGCATTTGAGCAGGCTGGCTGGCTCACTGTGGACTCGGCTGGCCATCGCATCACCCAGCAAGCCATGCGGCTGGCTCAATCTGGACATGTGCCACCGCTACAAGGCAACTGACGGTGGATTCGTTGACGTACGCCCTGAGCCTTGATGGGTTGCGCAGGCCGTTTCTCGGACGAGAAACGGCCTGACAGCGCGAACGGCGTTCTCAGGCCCCTTCATGGGATCGGTGCAAAAACTCCCGTTTTCTCTGATGCCACCCTTTACAAATCAACAACTTAGAGGGAGGCAAAAAATCGGCGCCGAATGGGATTGGTGCAGAAACTCCCGCTTTCCCGCTTTTGCAACACTCCGGGCATCCCACTCGGATCAGGCCCGCCGACGTGCAACTTGCTGCTTTTGCAGCAGGGTGGCGGCATGCCGGTCGATGCCGAACGACATGGTCCCCCGAAAGTTGATGTTGCCAAAATGGACTGGCCCCATCCGCCTGAGCCAAGCGTCATCGACAGGGGTCTTGGCCTTCTTCCAGCGATCCACGACCTCCTGCATTTTCATCGTGTTCCATGCGATCACGATGTTGGTCAATAAGGCGTGGGAGCCGGAGATGGCACGCATTTCGTCGCTGCGCCGACCTCGCTCGGGCATCACCCGCCCGTGAAACACCGCCCGCTGGAGTTGGTGAACCGACTCGCCTCGGTTGAGTAGGGTGTGAATCTCGCGCCTGAAGTCTTCGTTGCTGAAAAAATCGCAGAGGTAGAGGCTGCGCAGCAGCTTGCCCAGGTGATCGGCCGCCTTGTGAAGAGGGTCGCCCTGGGCGGCGCTGCCCATCTTCTCCAGCACGAACTTTGGTGAGACCCGTCCGATGCGGATCGAGGCGATCAGGCGCAGCAATTCGTCCCAGCCTTTGATGATGGCGCGCTCGGAGATGTCATCCACCGTGGCCACCGCCAATGCGTCAGGCACATCCATGCGCCTGGGCACAAACAATCGCCGCTCCGACAGGTTGCGCAGTTGAGGGCACAGATCAAAGCCCAGGAGCTTGGCCACCGCCATGGCTACATTGGTGTAGCCATGTGTGTCCACGGCCAGCAAAGACAGCCTGATGCCATCTTCCACCGTGGCGTTGTAACGCTCGACACCCTCAACCGCAGCCCCCGCTTGGCGCTCGTTCAAGACAATGGGCTGATCGTAGATAACGCCGTAGGTGCTCAGCACATGGGTGTAAATGCCCACGGCGTAGGTTCGACGGCGCGGATCTATCCGGGCATTGAAGAGGTGCTTGGATGCATCCAAGGACATCATGTCGGCCGAGGCCTTGTCACCCTTGCCCCAGTGCTCGGCTATCGGGAAACGCTTTTGGAACGCCACGACCCGGTCATTGGCCTTCCTCAGCCGGTCTGCCGCCTCCAGTGCATGCATCGCCGAGGTGACATGCGCCACCTCCAAGCCTGGCACCATGGCTGCGACACCTTTGGCATCGTTCTCCGTGCCGTGAGCCAGCAAGGCACCGTAGCAGCCCAGCAGTTCTTGCACGGAGTTGGCTTTGCGGCCGAGCAGCGTTTCGGTGAGCCCGACGTGGACATCAACCTCCACGATCATGTCGCTGAACTGGCATTCCCCGATCGCATTGAACATCGCGTCGCGTGCATGGCGGGCCTGATCGTCTCCCTCCAGGGGAAGCAATGCCGGCAGCCTGAACTGGGCCTGATCGTCGATTTCGACCTTGCCCGTTCGAAGTGCCTCGGCCAGGCCCGCCAGGCCAGCATCGAGGTTGGCGCGAATGACCTCCAGGAGCTTGCGAGGATCCATGACCAGATTCAGGGCGCTGACGAACTGGCCTCGCTCCTTCTTCCATTGCTCCGGGGGGATCAATAGACCTTCCCGGTTGCGGTAGTCCAGGCTGTGCTCAATCCAAAGCCTGCCGCCACGCAGGTCCTTGCGAACCGACATCAAGGCGCATGCTCGCAATGCTGCGTGTGCCTTGACGCGGTTTTCGTCGCGCAACAGGTCATGCCAGACCGGATCGGTGATTGACAGGTCGAAGTCTTGCGGCAACTCCTTGAGGCCTCTGGCTTTGAGGTCACGCAGCACGTCGATCTGCTTGAGCGACGGGACGTTGGCTCGGCCCTGAAGGTCCAGGCCTGTGAGTCCGTTGAGCAGGGCCTGCACGCGGTTGTTGTCCTCCACCAGCGCCTGACGCACCAAGGCGGCACGGCTGTACCGGGGCTCGACATCGTCCTTGGGCACAAGCTGCTTGAGCGCTTCCAGCTTCTGCTCAGCATCGGGACCTTCCTCATGAAGAACCTGACGGATCTGTTCCTGCTTTTCTCGGTAATGCGTCAGACCACGGGTTTGCTTGCCTTGCACCTTGGCTGACGCTCGCCGCACCAGGTCACAGACACGGCGGGCGGCGATATACAACGCCACGTCCGTGAGTTCCAGCAGGATCATGCGCAGGAAGCAGATCACTTCGACCGACTGGGTCTCATGCTTGAGCCGCTTGGTTTCACTGGGAGGACGGTGGACCACTGCCTGGCCGTAGGCACGCAGCCTGGCGTTGGGGATGGCATCAAGCGTCCAGCGGTCAACGCCAAGGTCTTTGAGGAAGGTGATCTTGTCCGTGACCTCGGACAGGCCTGATGGCCCATGCTTGCCGGGGGAGCCTTTGAGCCATTCGAGCACGGTACCGCCTGTGCGCCCGCGACGCATAGAAAACACTGCCCTGATCGCCTTTTCAATGCCAGGCTCGCTCACCTGTTCGCGAATGGTGTGCAGGGCTGCTTCATCGATGGCCAAGTAGGCTTGCCGAGCCAGGTCGCGCAACGTGCGGTCGCCGGGGAGCACCCGACCTTGATCGAACAGCCAGATCTCTGCTTGCTTGACCAGTTCGTCGACCGAGGAGGCCGTACCTGCCAGCCGACCCAGTGTCTGCGCGCACGAGGCCAGCACTTCAGCATCGACATCTGCAAATCCACTGAACTGGCGGGCCCACGCCTGGTGCTCGTAAAGGGTGGCTTGACGGCTGTAAAGCGTCTTGAGGGATGCGATTGAGGTTTCTTGAATGCCGAGGGCGCTACACAACGAACGAAGCAATGCCCTTGGGACATTGGTGAGCCGATCCAGGGGGCGGCCGGTCGTCCTGACGACCGTCAATTGGATGGCCGCAGCAAGGCGGCCAGTGGTGCGGAAGCGCTTGCGAATCGCGTCCAGGTCGTCCTTACTCAGCTGGAACGACTGCTCAACATCAAACTCTGTGAGCGTCTTTGGCAGCTCAGTGGCACCGACGAAGCGCTGACGGAACGTGGTCACGATGTCCCCATGTAGTTAACCGCTTGATGGGCACCAACTATAGGGGATTCGATAGGCAGGGTTGACAGGTCACGCCGAGCGCTGGCCACCAAGGGTTAACACCCGATTGAAGGCGGGAGTTTTTGCACCGAAACCAAGATCACCCCAGGATGGCAGCGCTCGCTTCGTTGGCGTAGCTCGTGACGTTCTCAAGCATGAATGCTATCGGCTGGCAGCTTTGGACCACCCCAAGTGCCGGCGCCACCAAGTGCCCCACCTCGGGATGATCCTCCATGCACCTGAGTCGACGCTTTGCCTTGCCGGCCCGGCTCGCACCGGAACATGGCAAGCCAGCTTCGACCAGATCGACCAAGCCGATGCGCCTGAGTGCGTATTCCAGCGGTCTTGAACAGCCTGTCCGGCACCATGATCACTCAGTCCAGTGCTCATGAACAGTAGCGCGGTGTGCTGCGGTGATCAGCCAATTTTGTATGGGTGAAACGATCCCATCGATCTGGACGCAAGAAGCCTCAACCGACGATGTCTTGGGATTTTGTGTGTGGGGCAAGGGAATGCCTCGATGACTTCGTCGTCTTCAGGCCCCTGCCAGGCCGCCGGAGGCGCCCCTCGCATGCTGCAACCACAGGCGCACGCCTGCCGGGGAGGCTTGCAGTCAGGCTCAGGCCAATCGCCAGCCAGCTACCGATAGATACTTCTGCGCCGCCTTCGATTTCCGATTGGAGATCATGGCCATGCTCGCGCATTGTTTGCACCAGTGCCCAGCCCGGATGGTTGCCAACGAGGCCTGCCATTCATGCCCCCTGTCGCAGGACCAAAGCATTTTGGTGGCGTTGTTGATGTAGGCCTCGCTCAGGCACTGACCGCCTCGCGCGGCGGCTGCGCGCTGGGCATCGACCAGGGTCAACCGTTTGGCGCCATGAGCGCATGCCTGGCACCAGCCGCCTCGCAGCACCGCCGCGCCTTGTCCATGCCACTCATGGTTTTGCTGGCACTTGAACAGATAGCGCGCCTTGGCGCCCAGATAGCTGCCGGCCTGGCATGTGCCGCCTTTGGCGGCTGCAGCCGCCCGCAGTCGCTGCAGGCCATCAGCCAGTAGGTAGCCGGTTTGCTTGGCCTGGTGCGCGCATTCCAGGCACCAACTTCCGCGCAGAACCTCGCCTCCCACAGCGTCCCAACGGTGTCCTTGGCCGCATCGAAAGCCATACCGCGCGGCAACGCCCAAGTAGGTGTCTGCATTGCAAGAGCCGCCTCGGCTGCGTGCAGCCTGCTGCAAAGCAGCCAGGCCATCGTGGCGCATCTTGGCGTGCCTTGCGACTTCATGCTGGCAGGTGGCGCACCGCATGGCGACAAAGCACTTCGTCCACGGCCTGCTCCACTCGTGGCCATGCTGGCACACGAAGCGGTAGCGCGCTTGGGTGCCCCGCCATCGCTCGTCCAGGCAACGGGCACCGATGCCTGCTGCGGCTACGTGCAAGCGCGCCATGCGATCTTCTTCGGCGCATGGCTTGCATGGGTGCTTGGCCTGGGTCCAATGGTGCAGGTGCTTGCGGCTGGCGTGCCCCTTGGCGCAGATGATCGTGTAGCGGTGCCCCCAACCTCGCCACGCATCGTCCAGACAAGTCAGAAAGTGCAAGTCTGCGTAGGCGCGCCAATGGGGATGCAAATCCAGAACAGGGTGCGCAGCGCCGGACATGGCCTCACCCTTTGCTGAAATTGCCAACGGTCGACTTGAGCTTGGCCCCGCATGAGGTCATGTGCCCGTCGTAGGCCACGGGGATGCCGTCGATGGTGTGCTCGGGGTCGCCTTCGGCGATGACGCAACCACTGTGACCCTTCTTGGGGCATGAGCACTTGTCGCCCAGGCGTGCCACGGGGATGCCGCCCACGGTGTAGTGGGTGGCGCTGGCGGAGACCACGGCGCCGCCGTGGTCGGTGGGGTCGCCCAGCCTGATGACGCCTTTGGCCATGATCGTCTCCTCAGGGCTGTTGGTAGTTGGCCGGATCGATGGCCGGCGTCGTGTTGTTCTTGAACACGTTGGCCTTGTTTTGCTTGATGCGCTTGTCTTCGGGCGGCGGGCTGATGAAGATCACGCTGGCCTCCTTGTCATCGCGCAGGTTGATGGCCGCGCTGATGCCGCCGTCGATGTGGCTGGCCAGCACGCCGATGCCCATTTGCACGAACCAGGTGGCCGCGCCCGTGTTGCCCAGGCGGGCGTCGGTGTTGACCCATTGGCTGGGCTTGGCGGCGTCCAACTCAGGCCCGCCCGCTTCGGCCTGGGTGTTGATGAGGCTGCTGAGGGCCACGAACTTGTCGGTGTCGCCGCCTGTGGAGGCCACGATGCGCGCTGGGGCAGCTTTGCGCTGGCCCTCGGGCAGTGTCAGCAAGGCCTGCTGCCAGCCCTGGATCAGGGCCTTGGTGCGTGCGTCCCGGCGTTGCAGCGGCTTGCCGTCCTGGTCGGTCAGCTTGATGTAGGTGGGGCGGTGCAGGTAGCCCAGGGTGGGGAGACGGTCAAAGTCAGCCAGTTGATCCTTGGTCCACGGCACGGGGAACCAGGGCGTGGGCTTGAAGCCCTCGGGCGAGCGAACCACGCCGCCGCCGAAGGGGTGCTTGAAGCGGTCAGCGTAGAACGAGATGGTTCGGTCGGGGTAGAAGTCAGGGTCGTTGGCCAACTTGGCAGATTCGGCCAGCCATTCGGGAACGGTGAGGTTGCGTTCGACTGCATCTTTGGAGCGAGGCTGTGCTGAACGCATGAGCCTGCTGTAAGCCAGTCCGATGCGTCTGGACAGGCTGCGCCGGTTCAGCTCATCGGGTAGCAAAGAGTAGTCAGAGTCTGCATCCTCCACCGCAAACGGCCTGATGGCCTCAACGCGCTCACGGCGGGCCAGCACGAACAGGGCTGAGCTGTCGGGCATCGAGGGGATGTAGTGGCCATCTTTGATCAGGGGTGTCGATCCTTTGAGGCGATAGAGATTGCGCTGATAAAGCCCATCTGCCGAAGCGATCACGAGATATGGCACATCTGGATGGGCGTCGAAGAACGCGAAAGCCCGTTCAAGCAATCTGTCTGGGTGTTCAGACAACTCAAAGCCTGCGGAAACAAATAGGGTCCAGCCCAAACCGTCGGACTCAGCTCCACCAACGATACCTTCCGCAGGCATGGCTTCTGTAGACGGATCATTGACATCGTCTGCAGACGACCCTGCATAAAAAGAGGGGGAGGGCCAATACAGCGGCAATTTGCCTAAGCCATTCTCTGCGGTGCTGCCTATGCGCCCGCCTTCATGCTCTTCCTTCTCATCTGCCGACCAAGGGTATTTCATCGGGTCTTGCTCGCGGATGCTGCCAAAGGCATGGCCTTGTTGGAGGGCTTCCCACAGCTTGCCCTGGCGGTACTTGTCCAGCGTCACGCCCAGGCCGATGACTTCCAGGACGTACTCGCGCCTGGCCACCTCGTCAACCGGCGTGCTGGCCGCAGGTGCTGCGGGCTCGGCCTGCAAGGCAGGGGCCTCTTGCGCTGCCTTGGCCTGGGTGGACGCTGCCTGCCAGCGCCAGCCCGCAAACAGCGCCACCGCCGTCACCGGGGCAATGAGCCACCACATCATTCGATTCGTCATGCTCACCTCGGGGTTCACGGTGTATTCGGGCTGGAGCACCAGCGACACAAACATCATCCACAGTGGGATGAGGATCAACAGCGCCATCAGCGACAGCGCGATGTACTTCCAGGCCTTGGGTGGCCTGACCGGCGCAGCGACGGGTGTAGCGCTCATGCCTTGCCTGCCTTGCGGGGCTCGATGCGCTTGCCGTCGGTGGTTTCACTCACGATGGCCGAGGGCATCTCGGTGACCAGCGGCAGCCAGGCCGGCAGGATGCCCGTGCTGTAGTAGTCGCAGTTGCCTTCGATCACCTGCTTGCGCCAGGCGTCTTCGACGGCCCAGTATTTGGCATGCGCTTCGGTGAACTTGGACCAGACCAGGATGCCGGGACGCCTGACGTCCGATGGCCTTGGTTTCTTCAACCGCCAATCCGCCACCGCACACAGGTAGCGGTAGAAGTCCGGGTGCGACACGGCTGTCCCTCGCCCCACAGCCACGTCGTAGGCCGTCACGTTGGCGTGGTTCTGCGCACTGCCGAAGATGGCGCCATGGAAGGAGCGGTCGCTGATGCCCCGCTGGTGCCTCAGGCGCGCTTCGTTGCCCGTCTCGTAGCGGGTGATCAGCAGCCGGTTGTCGCCCTTGTGGCTGGCGAACTTGATCTGCACCTGCTCGCCTGGGGGCTTGTCCCGGTTCAGCGCCGCTTCGACTTGGCGCACCTGGTCATTGGGCATGGCGTCGTAGGGGCCATGGTGTTTTCTGCCGGTGGCGGGCCTGGGGTCGTCGATCTCGTACTGGGGCACCAGCTTGCGCCCGTGATCGCTGGTCGAGCCGATGGCCGCGTCGATGGGGTCGACCTCTTCGTGCGCGCCCTTGAGCTTGTCGCCCGTGGTGACGCCGCCTGCGTGCATGTCTGCGGCCACCGGCTTGCGCAGCGCCTCGCCCGAGATGAAGCGCAGCCCAAAGCGCTTGTAGGCCTCGCCCAGCAAGGCCGACCTGATTTTGTGGTCGCTGTTGTCCTCAGGCAGGCTGGCGCTGTGACTAGCGGCCTCAGGCGTGACGTGGGCGTGGTCGTGTTCGCCGGGCTCGCGCAGCGCAAAGTCTTGCGGCGGCAGGCCCACCTTGAAGGACTGGCTCGGGCCGGTTTTGCCATGGGTGCCCTGGGTGCCCAGCGGGCGCTTTTTGGCGGTGAACACCCGCTGCAGGAACCCAGCGCCAAGCTCCTTGCGCGGCTGGCGGTGGCAGGTGTCGCTTGAGAGTTGCCCCGGCTTGCCTGCAACGGATTTGAGCACGTGACCCGTGGCGTCGTCTGGCACCCCTTGCCAGCCGATGCCTTGCACATTGAGCAGGCCCACGGTCATGTCCTCGGGGCTGAAGTACAGGTAGACCTTGCCTCGGTTGCAGCGGTCTTGCGTGGGCTCCCACTTGGCGGTGTGCACGCCGTTGGCGCGCATGTGCGTCAACTCGCACTCGCTCCACGGTGCGTTGTGGGCGTGCACGCCGTTGACGATGTTGATGAGCGTGTCCAGTCGGGCGCGCAGGTTCTGGCGCGCCTGGATCAAGCCGTAATGCGGTGCCATGCGCGCGTCTTCGCCACCGCCGAACTGGTCCCACAGGGTCATGGATGCCGCCCACTTGGTCAAGGCTTCGACCGCGGTCTCTTGCAGGCTGTAGGGCGGGTGGGTCAGGATCAGGGTGTCGGCGGGCCTGCTGCCAGGCTTGTCCATCAGGAAGGCCTGCGCCAGCAGGGTGACCAGGCAGCCCTGGCTGTGCGCCACCACGCTGACCGCCTCCTTGGGGTCGTAATCGCGGATCATGGCGATCAGCGCCGCCAGCCGCTGCGCGGCCAGGATCATGTACATGCGCCCCGGCGCCTTGAGCACAGGGCGAAGCGGGTCGGCAGCCAACTGGTCGCCCAGGCCAAACAGCTTGGGCGCGCCCGTGTTCCACATGTCCACCAGCGTGGTCGTGGCGTTGGCAAATGGCCCGCCGCCCTTGCTGAAGTCCTTGTCCATGCGGTTGCCGTAGCGGTCGGTGTTTTGGCCGTGGGGGGTCTTATCGCCCCGAATCGCATGATCCTTTTCTTCGCGGCTTCCCCAGTAGAAAGGGATCACCATGCTGTAGGTGCTCGTCTCCACCTTGCGCTTGAAGAACACGGCGTCGGGGTCGTCTTCGAGCTTGCCTTTGTCAGCGGCCTGGGGCATGCGGTAGCTCGCCGGCTTGAAGGGCATGCGCTCGCTGCCCCAGCCCAGGCGCTCGGACAGGCCCTGGCACAGGCCTTTTTCGACGTTCTCGAAGCTGGTGCCCACGTCGTTGACGCCGTGGATGACGATCACGGTGCCGGGCAGGTCGGGCTTGACGCCCACCGGGTGCGGGGCCATTCGGTTGCAGCTGAGCACCATGCTGCCCCGGCCGATTTCATACGGGGTCTTGGGGTAGCGGCTCATGCTTGGGGCTCCTTGCCAATGCGCACCGCAGCAATGTGCATGGCATCTCGCTGCTTGAGGCTGGTGCGGCCCTGGTCATCGCTGACGCCCTGGAGGGTGCTGCCATCGCTCAAGTCCACTTCGTAGGGGGTGTTGGGCGCGATCACGCTTTGAGAATGGAAGTGGTCACCAAAGCGCAGCACAAATTCCCCGTCAGGCTGCCCCTTGCCGAACTGCGGCTTGGTGCCCGCCATGGTCTGCGGCCCCGTGTGCGGAAAGCTCGCCCCGAACGATTGGATCGGCCCCTTGCTGCCCAGGGTCACGCTACCGTCGCCGATCTTGATGAAGCTGCCGTCTTCGGCGATGAAGGTGTGCGTCTTGGCCATGTGCACGGCCTCGCCCACGGCACGGCTGGTGATGTTCTGGGCCGATTCGGCCACGATGTTGCCGTGCTGGCTTTGCGTGAGGTGGTCGCCCTGGTGGGCGATGTGGCGGATGCCGCCTGCGTGGGCAAAGTGGCTGATGCCCTGGCCGGCGTTGACGCTGTAGTGCTGGCCTGCGGCCTGCTGAATGTGGCGCTGGGCCACGGCATCGAGGTTCTCGCCAGCGAAGTGCACGATGCTCTTGGGCGTGCTGCTGGCGATGCCCTGGGGCGCTGTTTGGGCGATCAGGCCCGTGTCTTGTTGCTCACCCTGCGGGTCGGTGTTGGTGCCGGCCTGCCAGTTCTGCACCAGGCCTTTGAGTTCGGCCTGCGAGGCGGTTTCCACGGCCAGGCCCTGATGCTGCGCGGAGTAGTCGCCCATGCCTTTGAGCAGGTTCAGGCTCGCCTCCATCAAGGCGATGGCTTCCATGCAGTCGAGCTGTTTGCCGCCTGCCATCAGGCGCGGCCATGCGCTTTGCAAGATGCCGCGCGCTGCACGGAGGGTGGCTGCTGCGTCCGTGCAGGCATAGACGCCTTCGCCCAGGGGCTGGGCCTTGCCTTCTTCGCGCTCGTCGGTGATGAAGCCTGCTGAGATGCGGGTGTGGGCGTGGTCGCTGTACAGCCGCGCCCCGGTCTGGCCGGGTGTCGAGTCCAGCAGGAGATCGGATGCGCGCTCGCTGCCCACTTCCTTGAGCTTGAGTCCGGTGAGGTAGCGGTTGCCCGGCAGGGCGGGCTTTTGCCCAAAGGTGGGCGGGCGGTTGCCGGGCGAGTAAACGCTGCCCTGGATGACGGGCCGATCAGGCGAGCCTGAGAGGAAGTCGATCAGCACCTCGTCGCCGATGCGTGGCGGGGCGATGAAGCCGAAGGCGTTGCTGGCGTGGGGCGAGGCCAGGCGCACGGGGGCGCTGGTGCGGATGACGGGGTGGCGCTCGGGCGGCTGGCCCGCCTGGAGCATGCCGCCTTGGCTCTGGTTGCGCGCCAAGTCGAGCACCTGCACCCCAGGAAAGCTCACCTGGGGGCGCCCCAGTTCATCGAGGTGCACCTCTTCGCCCTTGGGGCCGACCACGTAGGCGATGCGCTTGTGCGCCTTGGGCCAGTGCAGCGCCTGGTCGAACTCGGGCACCAGCGGTGATGCTCGTCGCACGGCTTCAAAGGTGTTGCCGTAGCGGCGGGCAGCGTTTTGCACACCGATGACGGGGCGGTCTTTGGACCAGTCGGGCCAGCCAAAGCGGGCGAACAGGCTCTCGATGCGGGTGTTGAGGTCTTTGCCGTAGTTGTTCTCGGCAAAGTGCCGAACCTGGGTGAGCAGGTATTGCCGGTCGCTGGCGCCCAGCAGGTGGCTGTGGGGCTGGTCGGTGACTTCCACCCAGGTGCCCGCCGCAAAGTCGCGCACGCCTGAGGCGCCGCGCACGGTGCTGGCGCGCATCTCGTGGGCTTTGACGCGCAGGGCGCTCAGGCGTTCGTGGTCTTGCTGGCTGTCGCCCCAGTGGGGCGGCTCGATTTGGTGGTCGACCAAGCCTGCGGCCAGGGTTCGGCCTTGCTCGCCCTGATCGAGGGTGGCATCCAGGGCACTGCTGTGGACGCCGTGGGCCTTGTAGTCGGTGGTCTGGCGGATGACTTTGCCCGGCACCAGGCGGTGCGCTTGGCTCCAGTCGGTGATGGCGTCGCGCTCTTGAGCTGCGCCATCGAACTTGTAGGCCACGGTGCCTGCCGTGTTGCGCGGCAAGGTGGCGCTGTCGGCAAAGAAGCGCACGGTGTGGCCGATGTCGCGTGCCGCTTGCTGGCCATGTTGGGGGTCTGCCTGATCTGGCTGCTTGCGACCGGGCACCACCACCCAGTTGATGCCCGCCTTGCGCGCCAGGCGCAGGATGTAGCGGGTGTCGGACTCGCCCGTTTGCATGCAGAACTCACGCGCCGGAAAGTCTTGTGCCTGCAAGCCGCTGAGGTCGAAATCAAACGCCTGGGCCAGTGCCGGGCTTTGCTGCTGCCACATGGACAGGTAGGTTTGCAGCACGTCGAGCACGCTGCCGTTGATCAGCACGCGCTCGTTGAAGCCTTCGTCCATGATGGCCAGGGCATCGCGGGCTTCGATGAACCACATCTGCAAGCCGCCGTCGCTGGGGCCTTGCACGGCCTGGGTGACGATGGCGTTGATGCGGTGCAGGCCACCCACGTCGGTGATGACTTCGAGCGAGATGGGCTGCCCGATGAAGTGGGCTGGGTTCAAATCAACCCGCGTGCTCAGACACATGAGCTTGATGTGCACGCACACGTCGGCGTTCAGGGACTCGGTGACGTCCATGGCGCGGCCATGCAGGGCGCCATCGAGCGCCGAGTTGTCGGCGCCGACCTTGACGCGGAACTGCCTGCGTTCCTGCGAGAGGCCTTCACCGCTGAGCCAGGCCTTGAAGGCGTTGGCCAGATCTGCGCCATCGAGTTTGGACAGTGCGCCCAGGTCGCCAAATTGGTCGGACAAGGCAGACGCGACGGCGCCTTGCCCGCTGCCGGGCAGGCTCAATGCTGAAGACATGCAGACATCCCTGAGATTTGATGTAGGAGTGCGCCCCCCACAGGTGGCGTACTGCGTGCACAGGGATGAGGCAGGGAGATTCTAGGGATGGCTTGGTGACGTGCCGCACCCCCATTGGGTGGAATGCGGGGTGAAGGAGTAACGAACTGAAACAGGGTGGAGGCGTGAGGCGGTGGCGAGCTTTGCTCACCTTCCACGACGGTTGGTGTGAAACGGATATCAGCGGGTGGATTCACGCTCGGCCTGGTAGCGCTGGTACCAGGGCATGGCCTGCCAGAACATGGTCATGCTCAGGCGCTGGTTGGGCGCAGCAAACACCCAGTGGGGGCAGGCTTTGTCGATGGCTGAATACAGCTCAGCAAAGAAGGGCTCCACTTCGGGCAAGACTGCCACCTGTGGCTGCAACTGCCCGTAGCAGGCCAGCGCCCACTCGCGCAGCTCGGGCGAGCCGATGTGGTCGGACTGGCGCACCAGCAAGACCGCTGCTGCCAGGGCATCGAAGGTGCCGTGCTGCCCCAGGCAGCGAAGATGGGGTTCGTCGAGCTGGCGCTGTTGCAGGCGCTTGCCTTCGTGGAACTCGGGCCGGTGATACAGCAGCTCGATCACCTCGATGCCCAGCGCCAGCATGCCCGCGTCCACTTCCTGCTGCGTCATCTGCTCAGCGGTGATCGCCTGCCAGATCGGGTGATGGAACCACGCGGCCGTGCCGGGAAGCCGCTCCTCGGCCATGTCCACCGCGTTGCGCTTGCCCTGCATGCCCGCAGGCGACTTGGCGCCCTTCTCGTACGCATCCCATTTGCGGGGGCGGTGGATCTGGCCCTGTTCGCGCTTGATCAGATCGCCATCGAAGAGCCGCTCCAGGGCGTAGGCCGAGTTCAGGCCAGAGCGCATCTTCACGACATGGAACCACAACTTGGTGCGCAGGGCTTCGACAGGGTGACGGGCGGGGCGCCCACGGCGGGGCGGTTCAACAAAGGTGACCATCAGCGGCAGCAGCGGGCGCAGATCCATGGGTGGGTGGTGCCGGAGCGCCCCGTAGAGTACAGAAATTGCGATTATCTGTTCGGGTGGCGTTCGGCGGCGCATTGACGAACACTGCGTGACCCATGAACACACCGCTGCCTGCTACCCACACCCTGGTGGAACACCTGAGCCGAGATCTGACGGATCGCCACGGCCCCATCCTGGGCGGCGAGGCGCTGGCCAGCGCCCTGGGCTACCGCAGCCTGGCGGCGCTGAGGCAGGCGCGCCGCAGGGGGCAGGTTGAAGTCAAGCTGTTTGCCCTGCCCCAACGCCGGGGCGTCTTCGCCTTGAGCGTGGACGTGGCCCGCTGGCTGGCTCAAGCGCGCGAGCGCGGTCTGTCCGCTCACACCACACAGGAGGACACCGCCAAGCCGGATCACACCTGACACACACGATCCCGTCATCCAGAAACGCAAAAGCCCGAGGCGGTCACCTCGGGCCTTTGCGTCCAGCCGTCAGGCCAGAACAAGATCGCACTTGCTGGCCGCAAGTATCGGCGCGACGCGCCCGCACGTCAAGTGGCGGGGCGTGCTGGATGAACTCACCCTGCCGCACCTGACCGGGGTGCGGCGCACATCCAGGAGAAACGCCCGATGAGGCTTCCCATCCATTTGCAGCGGGAGATTGCCCGGCTGCACTTTTATGACACCCGTCAGTCCCACCGGGTGGTGGCCATGGCGGTGGGCGTCTCGCCCGGCACCGTGCGCGAGATGCGCGCGTTGCTGGCGAGGGCGCAGCGCCCTTGGCCTGAACTGCAAGGGCTGGACGATGCGGCCTGGCGCCAGACGCTGGGCAACGCCGACCGTTCGGTGGCGCAGCGCAAGCACGCCCCAGACTGGCAGTGGGTGCACGAACAGCGGCAATTGCCCGATGCGACCCTGGAGATGATCTGGCGCCAGTGGCGCGAATCCAACCCCGAGGGTGTGGGCTACAGCGCCTTCACCGACGGCTACCGCGCCTGGGTCAAGTCGCGCCACATCGTGATGCGGCGCACCCATGCCCCGGGCGACAAGCTCTTCGTGGACTTTGCGGGCCGCACGGTCGAGGTGCGCGACCCGCAAGGCGGGCCGTCGATGCGCGCGCAGATCTTCGTGGCGGTGCTGGGCTACTCGAACCTGACCTATGTGGAAGCGGTGGCCAGCCAGACCACGCCCGACTGGATCGCCTGCCACATCAACTGCTTTGCTGCCCTGGGCGGGGTGCCCAACTGGGTGGTCAGCGACAACCTCAAGGCGGCGGTGTGGCGCCGCGAGCGCGACCGCACGGTGCTCAACCCGGCTTACCGGGACTGCCTGAATCACTACGACTGCGCGGCCGTGCCGGCGCGCTCTCGCAAGCCGAAGGACAAGGCCAAGGCCGAGGTGGGCGTGCAGATCGCTCAGCGCTGGATTTTCTTCAGGCTGCGCGAACGGGTGTTCTTCAGCCTGGATGAGCTGAATGAGGCGATCAGGGAATTGGCTGAGTTGCTCAACCGCCACCCCTTCAAGAAACTGCCCGGCAACCGGCGCCAGCGCTTTGAGGGAGCAGAGCGTGCGGCGCTCAAGCCCCTGCCTGGGCTGCCTTACGCGCCTTGTGATTGGCGATATGGGGTGAGGGTGGGCGACGACTACCACGTCGAGCACGGCGGGGCGCACTACTCGGTGCCGTACCACCTGCGCGGCAAGCGGGTGGACTTGCGCTTCGGCGCCCGGGTGATCGAGGTGATGCATGGCGGCCAGCGCGTGGCCATGCACGTGCTGAGCACGAGCGCTGGCGCGGTGATCACGGTGGCGGAACACCGCCCGGTGGCCCATCAGCGCGTGCTCGATGGCGAGCCGTTGGCCTTGCAACGTTGGGCAACCGGAGCGGGCGCCTACACAGACAAGATGATCCGCCACCACCTGCAAGACCGTGCGGACCTGGTCAATGGCCTCAAAGCTGCCCGGCGCATGCGTGAGCTGGCGCGCGTGCATGGGGAGGCACGGTTTGAAGAGGTCTGCGCCTACGCATGGCCGCTGAACATCACGGCCTTGCGCAGTGTGGAGTCCATCCTCAAGCAGCAGGCCGACCGGCAGCAGGCGCAGCAATGGGCGGCAAGCAAGCCGCCTGCTGTGCACGAGAACGTGCGTGGCCCGGCCTACTACGCCGGACTGGGTGAGGCCGGGCCGTGTGACGCCAGTGTCCACAACGCTGGTTCGCAATGAAAGGAATCTGAAACATGAGTGGATTGCAACAAACCCTGATACGGCTGCGAGATCTGAAGCTCTCAGGCATGGCCGAGGCCCTGAGCAGACAGATGGATGCACCTGGCCAGCAGCAGTTGAGCTTCGAGGAGCGTCTGGGCGTCTTGGTGGAGCATGAGTGGTCCGAGCGCGAAAGCCGCAAGCTCAAGCGCCTGATCCGTGGGGCGACGCTGCCCGAAGCGGCGTGCCTGGAAGATGTGGACTACCGTGCCAGCCGCAACCTGGAGAAAGCCTTCATTGCCTCGCTGTCATCGTGTGAATGGGTGCGCAGGCGACAGAACCTGGTGATCCTGGGCGCCACGGGCGTGGGCAAGACCTGGCTGGCATGCGCCTTTGCCACGCAAGCCTGTCGCCTGAAAATGGCCGCAGGCTTTTACCGGGCGTCGGACCTGTTCAACGACATCGCGGTGGCCACGCTGGACGGCTCCCTGCCCCGGCTGAAGGTGAGCTTGAGCAAGCCGCAGTTGTTGGTGCTCGATGACTTGGGCATCGGCAGCATGACGGTGCAGGCGGCTCACGTGCTGCTGGACGTGGTGGACCGGCGCATGCGCAGCGGCTCGCTGCTGATCACCAGCCAGTATCCCACGGACCAATGGCATGGGTTCTTCCCCGATCCGACCATCGCCGATGCCGTGCTCGACCGTGTGGTGCACCAGGCTCACTGCATTCAGCTCAAGGGTGAGTCGATGCGCAAGCTCCAGGGACGAAAGCGCATGCAGGAGGGTTGACCTCAGGTGAGCACGGTGCTGGTTCGCCGTTCAGCGTGGCGGACCAGCATCGCGACCATGACGCCAGCACCCTGAGCAATGCCCCATCCTGCACAACCTCCTGCAGGGGGGCTGCAATGCCGATCGTTTCCTGTGACCAGGCATCATTCCTTTCGCACGCTTGGTCAATCCAGCGCGCGTCGAGCTCGACGGCGGCCACAAGTCTGAGCGCCATACCTTTCCGAGCAAAGCCAAGGTGAGCCGCTTTGGCCATGACACCGATCCCATGAGCAAGGCTGGCAGAGCTCATCCAGCCCTGTGCCTCACACGTCAGCAAGCGCCGCAGGCGGGCGACCCTGGCCAACTCGCTGGCAAGCGGGCTGATCAACACACGATCCGCATAGAGCTCGATCCGCACGGCCATGCCAGGTTGGAACGAACGTAGAACCTCTCTGCCGTTGATGTCGATGACCGAGTCCTCAGTATCCAATTTCTTGCGAGAACTGGTCTTGCGCTGGCCACCAGGCGCCAGCATGAGTTCGATGGAGCAACGCTGCGCATCGAGCTGTAGATTGAATCTAGCACCGGGTCGGAATCCCGTTGCGCGCAGCAGCGGGCCGTCGAGAAAAATCCGTGGGGCACCGCGATTCAGCCCCACGGCTCGGACCATGTAGTGAAGCATCATGGCTTCGCTCCTTCCCTCTTGGCCGCGCGCCGATCGCGCTCCAGAATTCGGCTGAGCCGCCGTTGAAACTCGTCATCCGACAGCGTGCCTTGCTGTCGCTGCAGCTCCAAGTCGTTGACGACATCTTGCAAATGCGCCGGGACCTCGGCTTGATCGAATACCGACGTCGATCTGGCTGAATCACCCGCGGAAAATTTTCGATGGTTGGTCATGTTGAGCCCCTCATGAAAGAGGCGCCTCCCTGGCTTTGGCCAGAGAGGACGCCTGCAAGTGGAGCAGCCACAAGGGCTGCAGGTGCGAGAAGGCGACTCAGGCCTCTGCCCGAGAACGCCTAGCTTTAATCGGTGGCCAAAAAGATCTGGGAGCCTTCCGGGTGCAAGGCGAGTACCTCACGCAACTTGTGATAGTTCTCCGCACAGGTGTCCGTTGGATCGCGAAAGCTCATCTCGCTTAACGCGCACAGCGTCACGATGATCCCGGCAGCATGAGCGCTGACACGACCTTCGTAACCGTTGCCGTGCCATTTGAGATCAAAGTTCTCGGCGCCCGTCGGCACCATGTAGACGGCACCATTGGGCAGTTCAAAGAACTCCCACAGGCCACCGCCATATGCACTGCACATCGCCCTCATGAAGTCGTAGACGGCATGCTCGCCGTGGATCATGAGGCGCAGGCCAAACAACTTGGGAAGCATGTCGAGGCGACGCTCTTCGGGAACGTGCATGGCATGCCACGCTGCCGGGTTCAATGTGGCCACAGGCTGGCCTTGTTCAACGAAATCTTGCATATTGGCCTCAGGAATAAAAAAAGGCCGTGCGACGGGCCAGAGGCTCCGGTCGCAACGACCTTGGGTTTGAAGAATGCGGTTGGACTTACCGCAGGGTGGTCTCACCAGGCAAGCCTGGTCGGCCCGTTTTCCGGACGTAGTTCACGGCAATCAGCGCCTCGTACTCCATCACCGGCTCCAGCAGCACGAACTGGTCGTACATGCGCTCGCGCAGCCGATCTCCCTTCCGACCTTCCGGACGGATGAAATCAAGTCGAGCTTGGAAGTTTCGGTACACCCAACGGTCAGGGATGACCGCCACGTGCGAGCACACAAAGTGCGTCACACGCCTGGACATGGGTGAGCCTTTGATGAGGGAGCTGTCGACGCTGAAGATGGCCCCGTTGTGGTTCTCGAGGAGAGGCTCATCGAGACGGGACGTGCCGTAGCAGACTGCGTAGTAAATCCTGTCGCGGATCTCGAACGAGTCAACGAACAAGCAGTAGTGCGGGGAAGGCCCCGGCCTGCTAGGGCGATCGACGTAGGGAAACGAACACTTGAGAACCGACCCACGAACAAAGTTCGTGGTGGTCATCGGAGGACGTCAGCTGCTGGAGCCTGCGACGGGCTTCACACCACCGAAGGGCGTGAGTGCGAACTTCGCCGTGCCTGCGCGGGCAGCCAGCCGCTGCTCAAGCTTGGCGGCCAGGCCGTCGAGCGCGGGCATGGGAACAGAAGTGTCCACGATGCCGGTCACGCCATCGGGCGTGCGGAACACACGCACCTCTTTGTCGCCTTGACGAATGATCTTGTCCATGAGCAGATAGTACCTTCGTATGACCTGCCTTGCCAATTGCACAAGGTATTTGATCAGAATGATAGACATGGGATCTCCAACAAAATGGAGCCCGCACGTGACCCCGTAGGGGCGTGACGAGCCCCAGGGGGTTGATGAAACTTCAAATACCGCAAGCGATATCCATGGTTTTTCAGAAGCCAAACCATGTGCATGGCGCTGCGTAACGTGCAGCAAACGGGCTGATTGACCTCAGCCGAGGGATTCGATTCAAGTTTACCGAAAGACTTCCGGCCAGGGAAGACCATGCGCTCCGCTTCACGCGGGAATGTTCGCAGCAGCAGACGGTAGATCAACACCATAACCAAGGCCTACCCAAGCGGGAGCCATTCGCGAATTGACAAAGATCCGTTGCGATTCGAGGTTGATGTCATGATTTGGGTCCCGCTCAGCCTCTAGACCTGCAGGTTGACGAATTTGGTCTGAGGCTTGAGGAAACCCAGTTTGACGGTTCCGACAGGGCCGTTGCGTTGCTTCGCCAGGATGATCTCGGCCACCCCGGGCTCATTCGAGTCCTTGTTGTAGTAGTCGTCACGGTAGATGAACATGATGACGTCGGCATCCTGCTCGATGGCCCCCGACTCTCGCAGGTCAGACATCATCGGGCGCTTGTCAGGTCGGCTCTCCACTGCACGGTTGAGTTGCGAGAGCGCGATGACAGGACATTGAAGTTCTTTTGCAAGCGCTTTCAGTCCTCGCGAAATCTCGCCCAACGTGGTCGCCCGGTTCTCTTGAGCACCCCCGCCACTTGCCCCTTCACCACCAGCCATCAGCTGCAGATAGTCCACGATGATCAGCCCCAGCTTCCCACCGCACTCGCGCGCTTTGCGACGAGCTCGTGCGCGCAGCTCATTGGCCGACAAAGCACCCGTCTCGTCAATGAACATCTGGGCTTTGATGAGCCGTTCCGTCGTCTCACTCAGGCGGGACCATTCGTCATCGCTCAGCGTGCCTGCCCGCAGATTCGACTGGTCGATGCGAGCAGAAGACCCGATCATGCGAAGCGCCAACTGACCTCCCCCCATCTCCATCGAGAACACAGCCACAGGCAACCCGAGGTTGGCGGCAACGTGTTCGCCAATGTTGAGCGCCAGGGCCGTCTTCCCCATGGAGGGACGCGCAGCCAAGACGATGAGGTCCCCGTCCTGCAAACCAGACGTTTGTTTGTCGAGGTCGGCAAGGCCCGTGCTGAGCCCCGTCAACGCCACGCCCCCCTTGTCCGCGTTGGCCATGATTCCATCAATGGCCTCAGCGATCAGGCTGTCCAGCGGGCTCCAGATCTTGGCATGCCGAGACCCTTGCTCAGCAATCTTCAGAGCCTTCGATTCGAAATCATCGAGGATCTGAGTGACAGAGCGACCGTCAGGCTGCAGGGCACTCGCGATCGCCTCGTCGCTAACCGCGATCATCTTGCGCAGCACCGATCGCTCTCTCACGATCTCCGCGTAGCGCCGCATGTTTGCAGCACTGGGAACACTCTGGGCCAGCGAGTTGAGATAGGCCAACCCTCCGCATTCATCACCTGTTCCAGAGGATTTCAGCCGCTCGTAGACGGTGATCACATCGGCGGGCTTCGTAGCGCTGATCATCTCTGCCAGCGCACCGTAGATCAGCCGATGCTCGTGCCGGTAGAAGTCACTCTCCACCAGCAAATCAGCTGCATGGTCCCACGCAGCGTTGTCGAGCAGGAGACCGCCGAGCACGCTCTGTTCGGCCTCGATGGAGTGAGGAGGTACACGCAAAGCACTCAGCTGTGCATCGTCTTGTTCAAGATGTCTTTGGGGCACAGCTTTCATGTCTGACCTCGTTTACTGAGGCCGCATTTTGGTATTACTAAATAAATCCGTCAAGTACCTTGATGGATGGCCTCGACGAGGCTCCCTTGCGTGCGCTGAACTTATCCACAGAAACTGTGGATAAGCGCTGCGACCACATCGAGCTCCCCGCAGGAAGCGCCATCAAGAACTCGGTGTGCTCGACAAATGAGCACCAGGTCCTTCACCTCGCTGATTGAGCCAGAGGACTCACAAGCTCTACGTCTTTCGCACCACTTGCATCCACCAGGGTGCGAGAAGTGAAGGAGGCGACGCGCACCAGAACATCACGCACGACCTCCTCCATCGGCGTGCCCTTGATTGTGGACATGCCGCCCAAGGCGCCAATGCCGGCAAAGCCTGCTGCCCCCCAGCTCGTGCTCGACGTTTCGTTGTTGCCAGTGAAGGTCCTTGCCTGCAGGACCTTTGCGCGATTGACGTCGATCACCTTGATGTCCAGCCCGAGGTCTGCTGTCTTCGTCGTCGTGGAGATCGCCCCGAGGATAGGAATGTAGCCACCTGCAAACTGCTTCTTCTCCGTCACCATGTTGATGGATGTGATCGCCCCCGTGATCATGAAGTCGGCCTGCTGAACATCCACCTTCTTTCCGACAAGAGCCAGCTCCTTGTTGAGTTCCTCGAGCGCCTCGCGCTCCTGGATCTCAAAGCATCCCGTCTCCTTGAGAACGGTGGTCAGCATGGCCGACATGCCCTCCCCTACACCTGGAAAGTTCACAGACGAGTTGCCTGAGGCCAGTGCCGCCAGCGCCATGAGGCCGCCGGCACCAGAGTCTTTGCCCGTCGCTTGGCACGAGGCCGACTTACAGACCAGTTGACCCACCATCACGGAGGCAATGGGCTTGGAACACCGCGGCAGCTCGTAGTCCTTCTCCGCCGTCACGGTCTTATCCGCACTGGCTGCGCCAGCGACGAACGTCAGGGCTAATGCCCAAAGTTTGCTTGTCTTCATCTTCAATCCCCAATTTGATTCATCGAAACTTCACGCCATCGACGTTGGCCTGCAGGCGCTGCGTGGTCTGAGAGACCACGCCCGTCAGCCATTCGCTGGCCGTGGCCACGAAAGGCATGCCGTGCTCGCGAGGGCCAAAGTCTTTGATGGGAAGATTCCATCGCTTCGCAACGACGGAATCCAGCGTGCCCAGCTCGTCCACGACGCCAATTTCCTTCGCTGTCGGACCTGGCCACACTCCACCATTTCCGTAGTCTATGCCGGGCTTGAGCTTGCTCCCGCGCTTCGCACGCATCTCTTCGTTGAAGCGCTTGCCCATGTCCACCACGAGCTCCCGCGCCTCGGCATCAGCTTTATCCGACATCGGGATGTAGGGGTTAAGCATGCTCTTGAGCTCACCCGATGCGTACACGCGGCGACTGACGTCGTACTTGGCCAGGACCTGGTGCACGTCCCAGCCCTCCATCACGGCACCGATCGAACCGACGATGCTGTAGCGTCCGGCGTAGATGGTGTCCGCATGCATGGCCACCAGGTAAGCAGCGGAAGTGCCCAGCGTGTTGATCACAGCGACAAAGGGCTTAGGGTTCTTTCTGCGGAGTTCAGCGACAACATCATTTATTCGCTCCGACTCGATAGGCGCTCCGCCAGGGCTGTCGATGCTCAGCACTACCGCTTTCACGTTCTCCGCTTCGAAGGCGCGACGCAGTGCTGGCAGAACGCGATCAGCCGACGCTGGTGCACCGGCTTCGATGGGGCCGTCGAGATGCACAACGCCCACCACGGGGCCTGACGAAAAGCTCCAGCCCGAGAACAGGTTCGGCATGAACAGCAATGCCGGTGCGGTGACCATGACGACGTACAACGACGTGCGGATGATGCTTGCCCTGCGTTCGCTCTTGCGATCGGCAAGCAACGCCTGGACCAGGCCGGGAACTGCATCCTGCTCATTGGCAGGATGGTTGCGTTCCACGCGCGTAGCCCCCCAGTTGAGGCGTTTGAAAAATGACATGACTATCTCCGTTTTTGCTCAGCCGCAAGCCGGCTGCGTGCTGTGGAGCTCTTCTGTCACCACGCTTGTCGTCGGATCCTGGATAGATGCCATGTTGCACCATCCAACTGCAAGTCTTACGCTGTCACAGCCACACGCAACGCTTCGACAACGTCATCCTCGATTTCTTCCTTTGAGTTCAGCAAAGCCATCACCTGTTCATCCAGCGTGCCGGCAATGATCGGGATCATGACAAAGACATCGCTGGTGTTCCCGCTGCGATACGCCCGATCCTCCGACTGTCGCTTTAGCGCATTGGTCCACGGCAGGCTCATGAGGAACACGTAGTTGGCACGTGTCAGCGTCAAGCCGACGCCAGCGGCCTTTGATGTGCCGATGAGCACCTGGACGTCACGGTCGTTCTGCAACGCGTCCACGGCCTTCATGCGGTGCTTGGGGCTGTGTGCACCAATGATCGACACCGCCTTGATCCCGACATCCGCCAGGGCTTTGACCAACATGTCCACCGTCTCGGTGAACTCGACGAAGATCAAGGCTTTCTGGTCGTATGGCAGGGCCTGGATGGACTCGACGATGAAGTCGACCTTGAGATGCTCCAGGTGCTCCCGAAGCTTCATCAGCTTGGGCATCGTTTGCATCGTGGCGTCTTTGAGGATCCTCTCGTAGGACGCCAGCCCTCCAGCCAGGTTCACATACCGGACTTGCTCGATCTTCTTGCCAAGATCGGTGAGCACGTCCTTGCCACGTCGAAGCATCCAGTCGCGGATCTGGTCGGCCAGTTCACCGCGGTTGGCAGAGCTGCCAGCGTATCGTTTGCGGAACTCCTTCAAGCCGAGCTCGCCGAGCGGGTGCCCAGACAAGCGCAACAGGGTATGCATCTCGACTTCACGGTTGAGGATGGGCGTGCCCGTCAACAAGAAGCGCCTCTTGATCCGATCGGCAAGCAGGAAGGCATTGCGTGTGCGCCCGGCCTGGTACTCCTTGAGGTTGTGTGCCTCGTCCACCAGCATGCAAGCCAGAGGCAAATCCGTGGCCTTCACCAGGCCTGCCAGGCGCTCATAGTTCGCGACGATCCACCGTGCCTTGGCGCACTCCTCCAAGGAGTGTTCGCCGATGAAGGCAACCTGCTCATCGGGGAATACCGCGTTGATCTCGCGCTGCCAATTGATGCACAAGCTGGCAGGGCATACCACCAACACGATCTCATCGCCGGCAACAAGCCTGGCTGCAACGGCCGCTTGCCGAGACTTGCCGAGCCCCATGTCGTCACCCAGCAGCGCAGCTGACCTCTCTGCCAGGAAGCGAACCCCCTCAACTTGGTAACTACGCAGGCCGCACTTCTTCGCCAAGTAGCGCAGCGCAACATCGTCCACCTGCAGCTTTGCCATGGGCGTACCGATGGCCGACAAGAAGCCATTGCCGACCAGCTCGCCGGGCTCGCGCGCGCCGCCTCCAGCAAAGGGAGGTGGAGCCCCTGGGACAGTGATTGGAACCTCTGACTTTGACCTGGCGACCAGCTGCTCCAGCCGCATGTGGTGCTCGTGGACGAAGACAAAGTCTTCTCGGATGCCAGCCACTCTCTCAAGGACCTGCAGGATCTCCTGCTTCGTTCTGGTGACCTCCCATGCGTTCGCATACTTGTGAAACTTCCCCCCCAGTTCCCGCATGGCTTGAGCTGCCAGAGCATCAAACTCAAAAGTGCAAGCAAAACGACCGTCCTCCAGAGGGATCAACTGGGAGTCCAGAAGCTCCGTGAAGAAGTCTGGCTGCTTGTTCAGCCAAGCCACAGCGCCCTTGTCGCGCAGATCGTCGAGTGAGAAGCTCAGGTCGACAGGCGCGTTCTCTCGCACCTGCTCCATGGCGTCCCTGGCCTGGGCGACAGGGATCACCCACATCCGCCGAAAGCGGCTCCAGGCAAAGCCTGCCTTCTTCATGACGGCATTCACGCCCTCGGCATACTGGACGCTGAAGCCCAGGCGCAGGCCATCACACACCGCTCTGACCACCAACGATGGCCTGAAAGGCGTGACCGGCGTGAATGGTGTTGTGGCCGAGCCAGGCTCAGCCACAACCTGTGGATCGCTCATGTGCAGCGATCAGTCGTGAGCCAAGGTCGGAAACCGAACCTCGATGTCGACACGACGCAGTTGCGCGGTAGCTGCGTCCAGCCCCTCCGGAGCGACCCAGCACTTGTCGCAGGCCTGCGCCCGAATCTTGTCCTGCTTGATGCCCAGCCGCTTCAGCTGAACCGCCACAGCATCCGCACGTGCCTGCGCAAGACGAGCATTCATTGCCGGCTGCCCCGATGGATCCGCGCGACCGATCAATCTGATACTGGCTGCCTCGCGTAGTCGAGGAACGAGGGCCCGCAGTTCAGCCAAGCCATCAAGCCCGAGTTGCGATCTCGCGTAGGCGAAATGCACCGATGCCTCGATGAGTTCCGGCTGCACCAGCACCGGCTTCGCGGCTTCCCGAGCCTCGGATTTTCCTGCCACAGCCAATGTCGATCCGCCCACTGCTCCAGATGGAGCACCAGCCGCTGCTTCGACACGCGCCACACGGCGCGTGAAGGGCTCAGCCAGCAGCTGCGCAGGCTGGGGTCGAGCAACGGGAATTTCCTGATGCAAACCGGGTTCAACGAAGTAGCTGTACCGCGGCGAGCTGAAGCCACCATCATGAGAGGAGGCACAGCCAGCAACCACGGCAGCCGCTGCCACAGCCACAGGAACTGCGAAGGGCTTCAAACCGCTGCGCCCCAGGCTAGGCGAGCACTGCTGGCTCAAGGAAGGCAGGGCATAGCAAACCTGGCCTTGCCATAGCCAGCTTCGGACCTTGCCTGTGGCCAGCAGCCCCAACAACGCACGCACCACTCGCCGCAGATGCACTGCATCTTCCAGTTCACGTCCTTGAGGATGACGAGCTCGGAGGTAGGACACGGATTGCTGCAAAACCTCGGCCGCACCGATCAGTGGACCATGACAACGAAGGCAGCTCAGGATGGCATGGATATAGGCTGCGTCACGCTCCATGCGCCAGCGCTTGATGGTGTTCATGTCGATACTCGATGAAGGTGAAGATCGGCCACCGCCTGACGGCGGTGGCACCACGCTCAGGCCGCCTGCTGATCAGGGGTCGAGGCTTCACGCTTCTGTCGAAACTCGATGCGGTCGATGCGATAGGGCACCAGGCCCACAGCCGCAGCGTTGATCTGCACTTGGTAATGGTTCTGTCCGTCCTTCTGCCAAGTCTGGATCGTTTGCGTGCCGATGATGATCAAACGGCAACCTGCCTTGAAATGACGAGCGATTTCTTCGCCCAGTTTTTCGTTCCACACCGAGACCTGCACCGGCTCGGACTTTTGCTCGTCCTGCACCAGTTGATCGTTGTCATCCCGCTTGTACACGTCGGCCATGACCCGAAACTCGGTAACTGTGGTGTCCTCACCCCGAACCTTGACGATCCGACGCTCGGGATTGGTCAGCATGTTGCCAATAACGGTAGATTCGATACCCATTTTCTGCTCCAGTTTGTTTTCCTCATTGGAGCCTTGTCAAGAACATATCTGGGTCAGCCTCATTGAGCCGCCTCTTTTGAATTAACCACTACAGAATCAGATTCTTATTGCCCAATTTTCTTACTCAGAAACTTGCTGCCACCAGGACGCTCACCGCCAACCAAAACCTTGCGCTCGAGCTCGACAACATCGATCGCCTTGCTCTCCAGCTTCAGCCAATTCTCAAGCACAAGAGGCTCAAATCCCCCATCCTCTCTAACCTTCTTCTGCAAATCCACATAAGCCTGCACAAGAACTGGCTCATATTGAGCAAGCAGGGAATCTATGTAATCGAAATGGGAAGCAGGAAAGCCTGAATACCCAATAATCACCCACCCTGAAATCAACCCAGAAATTAGCCCGGCGACAGCACCCAAAAGAAACGTATCAAGCACCTTCAAGTAAAGCAAGGACCCTCCGACAATTGCCCCACCGAAGACAAAGCCAACCATGGCGGCAACCATTCTCGGTGATGGCAGACCTCTTTTGAGGTTGCCAACCGCAACCTCCAATTCGAATAGCTGCCCACGCTTCATTGCCAACGTATCGCCCCCCATTTTGCGGTGAGCCTTCACGCCACTGGCATATCCCTCGTCGCTCATCCACTTCTCTCTAATCATTGGACCACCTTATTAGTTGATGTCGACAACGGCCAATTCAAAGCAGATCCAAAGCCTGCTCCAACCTCTTTGCCGTCTTTATTTCATACCTAACAGATTGCTCTCTGGCATTTAGAACTGCGGCACGGATGTTCGCCTCACGATACCACTGCGCAGATGCCGGAGCCAGGTATGCAAGCAGCGGCACGATTTTCTCCCATCGCGAATGTGCGCCACCAGTCATGCGCCAGCGCAAACTTTTGGCCCCACGCTTGGTGATGCTGTAGATGTCGAGCGACCACGGCGACTCATCCGAAATCAAGTCCTTGCTCTCTTGCCGCAGCAACTCCATCTCACCGTGCACATCCACGAGCCTCTTTTCCGCAGACGACAACCACTGGCGCACGGCATGCGCCTTACCCTTTAAGGGCCCTTTATAAGAATCCATTGTTTGACAAGTTTGCTGTTGCATTTGTTGATGACTTTGAACTTCATGCTGATTAGGAGATAGCTGCCACAGGTCATGCCGCCCATCACTGCTGCCGCAGGTCCCTTTCATCCCACACGGCCCTTTCAGCCCACACTGCCGCACTTCAAAAGTGCTGGCCCGGCCCGGGCCACCCCTCTTTGGCATAACATCTGTCCGAATTTCTTTGGAAGTGACCACATTCCAGGTGTCTGCAAAGCTGGCCCGGCCCGGGCCAGCCTGCGCGACATGTACATGTACCAGCCCATCCAGGGCTGCGGCAGGAACCGTGCTTTCAGCTTCAACCCGGGTGGCCCGGCCCGGGCCACCCGCGACCGAGCATCCTGCTCGGCGATAGACACACAACAAACTGAGGCCTGCAAAGCCAGAGGACGCCTGAATGGCCGAGGCAATCAAATTACTTTTGGCATTCATCGCGTTCAAACAAACAAATTGGTCGAAACTGGTCCAGACAATTAAAGCAGCGTGCTTTCCTCTGCGACAGGCATATCACCATTGAGCGGCACCTCATCCAGCAGGCGCAGCTCTTGAGGCGAAAGCTGAATGCGACGACGAGAATGGCGGGGCACAATCTGACCCTTGAACACTTCACGCGGAACCTCACCCAGCAGCTTGACGACGGCAGTAACCCGTTTCTTGCCATCATCCTGCGCGGTCGGCAGAAAATCGGAACGAGACAACTCCACCAACTGAGGGCGCATGAGAATGCGATGGAAGTTCACCACTTCTTCAAAAATTGAACGGCATTGCTTCGTGAGCTCGTAGATCTTGCTGCGTCCCTCGCTGTCGCCAATGATGGATTTCGCAGCCATTGTCTTGACCATTCGCACGTAGTAATCAAAGCGATTGATCAGCATGATGACGGAGTAACCATAGGGTGACCGGAAGCCCAATTCGACACGATATGGCTTCGGATTCTTCAGTACATGGAAATTGAGCCCCTGCGACTCATACCTCTCCAAATCCCGCTGCATATTTTTGATGCGCTTATCAATTTCTCGACGCACCTCATCCATTCTTTCATCCGAAAGAATCAAAGCGTAATCGGCATATGGGTTGTCTTTCGAAGACAAGTGCCAAATGGCACGCAAGGCACTTGCTACGCGACGACCGCCAGTCATTGCATAGCCATTTTCACCAGGCTTGGTTTCACGACCAAGAAACAACCGGGCGGCATGCATGGTGTGAATATCAACAGAATCACTTTCATCATTGGCAACAGCCAATTTACCCATGTCACGCAACCCCAGAGCCTCGCGATCGGTTACTTCCGTATTCGCACCTTCGCGGCTTTTGTGCGCCACACGCATTTTCGACAATGCAGCTTCACGGTTTTCAAGCTCAACGAGACGCGGGTACCGCGGATCTGTGGGATCAACCTGATCAGAATCGATCAAGTCTTTCAGAAACTCACGTTCGCCGACGATGTCATATCCATCCGGAAACGGCGAACCTGCCGCAATCGGAGACTGAATATCAACGGTTTGATCATTTTCGCTCATGGTGTTTCCCTCTCAAATAAACGGTTGTGTTTGCTACTCAGCCGACTGCACTGCTGTGTTAACCAAAGCCTTGTCGAAAGGTCCTTCGACCAATTCGAACGCCCGGTCATTGCCCTCGACCAGGGCCACCTGACACCCTGCTAACGCTGGGCGGGATTGGGTGATCCAGGAAGGGTGGCCCGGCCCGGGCCACACCTCACGGCGCAAGGCGTGCTCGGTCATACGCTGCGCCCCGGACCTGACGGAGGCCGCGTGCGGCGGACTCGTTCAAGATGCTCGCGGATGAGATCGCGTGCTTTGAGCGAGGCTTCCGTTGCAACGGGCTGGGGCGTATCGCCCGAGGCGAACGTCAAGGCTTCGGGCGTGGTGTCGAGACACGCCCTGTGATCCATGCGAGCTGCGATGTCGGCTGCTGCCTTGCGTCGCCGCTGAATTTCAGGAGCACCTTCAGCAATGAAGGTGCCTTGCGCGACCAACCCCACCAGATGCCGAACGAGGCCCACAGGATTCCTGACCACGCTCTTTGCGTGCGTCCAGGCCACTTCATCAAGGACGTCCTGCGCACGAGCAGCAACATGGCTCAGGTGCCACCAAACTCCAGGACGCTGCTCCTCATTGAGGAAGTCAGGCCACACAAGATGGTCCGGACTGGCGCCAACAGCAGGGGCTTGGCTGGGCGGGATTGGGGGATTCTGGGAGGGTGGCCCGGGCCGGGCCACCCCTTCCAGACCGAATTCCAATCCTCGACCTTCATCGACCACCCCCACCACTGGCGGTAAGCCATCTTGTTGTAGTGGGTCTTGTAATCCCCCTCTTTCCATATAAAGGCGGGATTGGGCGATCTGTGCAGGAGGCTTTGGGCAGGCCTTAGAGGCGGGATTGGGATGGGCGGGATTGGGATGGGTGGGATTGGGTGATTCTGATGTCGGGAATCCCGCTGTACAGAATCGCCCAATCCCGCCTACTGTAGGATCCACGGGCTTTTCGGCAACGCTGGCAGATCTCGGAGGCACACCAGACGTCTTGTCAGCTGAGCGTCGAGACATGGGTTGCGCCTTGACGAACTGCCCCTGTGCATTTTTGTTGAGAGCCCGAACCAGGGCGGCCTGGTCAACCAGCAGGTTCACTCGTCGAGGGAAGTTGCTCTGACGCTCAACCAAGACGCCCAGCGTCCGAAGGTGGCGCCTCGCGGTTTCCCACTCGTCACGCGACATGCACAACTCCCGCAGCCAGTCGCTACGGCTGCGGACCATCCAACGCCCCGCCTGGCGCTGATCGTGGATCAGACGCGACAGGAGAAGGGCGTCGTTGATGTGGGGGGTCAACTCTGCAAGGACGCGGTGGTACGACACCGCGTTACCCAGCAGCTGCTTGATGACGATGTCATCGGTTCGAAACAGATCCAGGGAGACGAAGTCATCCTGCAACTGGATTTGAATGAGCTCACTTGTGCGTGAGGCGAACACATTCAAATTCAGTCGATATTCCGTACGGCGCGGCATACCAGAGGTGCGCTCTTCAATGAGACCGCGTGAAATCAGTGCCTTGCGAGCACGCTGCTGGACTTTCCAGCTCATCCCTGTTTCGCGTGCCCACTGCTCGGCAGTTTTATGAATCCAGCCTTGTTGTTCAGCAACGCCGATACCTCGGCGAGTCCAATACACGAGCTGCGACAGCAAGACGCCCGCAGCAGGGCTTCCCGCAATTGCAAGAACGTGGCGGTGGACGGCGATGGGGCGACTGCGCAGCAAGTGCTGCGACAAGGCGGCGCTTGCATTGTTGGGAGCTTGGAACAGGCTCATGAGCTCTGGGTGACCTGGTAGCCGGTCAATGCATCCCCTTGGCCTGACGCAACTTCTCTGCATGAGCGAGAAGCAACTGCGACAGTCGTTTGAGATCCACGCGATAGTGATTCACACGACGAAACGCGCTAGTGCCTGGTTCAGTTGCTTCACGCTTGACTTGGAGCAGGCCCAGTTGTTCAAGGCAGTCGCGTGCTGTCTGAAGCTCATCACGAGACAGGCCAATGTCGGCGTGCCACTCGTCATTGCCTTTCGCAAACCAACCTTCTGCATCGGCGACGCCAGGCTCATCGGTCACCTGGATTGCCCAAGAAAGCATCAAAGCCGCTGTCACCCGTCCCGTCAGCGGAATGAACGCTCGCTGCACAACGATGGGCAGATCGAGCATGAAGAGCGCGAACTCAGGGTTCGCATTCAGCTCTCTTGCGAGCTGATCATCAGGGCTGTGCATTTCAATGCTCCTCTCGGGCAAGGACGATTCGCTTCCAGAAGAAGAAGTACCCGGACGTGGTCGGGTAACTCACGATCTGGCCCTCGGATTTTTTGGCGGGGACCACTGTGGCTCGCAAGGCAGGCTGCACACCCACCAATTCCCATCCCTCCGCACCCATCGTCTGCATGTAGTCCTGGTACTGGCTGGACTGCACGAAGTCGGCAGCGAGGGGATTCGTGGGCATGGGAGGGCCCTTGAAGAAGAGCATTCCTTCCCTCACCGCCTCATAGGCCAGAGGGAAGTAGCTCGTTGAATACTCAAATCGTTGACGTTGCATCACCAGGACCTCCTCATCGTGTGGAGCTGACAAGCTCATCGCTCATCAACAGGCTGGCTTGCTCTTGCTCTTGCTCCTTGCGAAGCGCCGTGAAGCATGCTGGGTTGAGCCAAAGCACTTCGGTTCTGGCGCCGCCGCTGTCGGCAACGGCATCGCGCTCGAGCTGATGCCAATCGGAAAAGAGCTCTTCATACAGATCGCATGCATAGCCCGACAAGACGACGAGGCCTTGCAGGCCATGGAGAACCTGAGCGAGTTCGCGATGTTGGTCATCGCTCATCTCATGTCGGTAGCCATGACGGCCGTTCTCGTAGCGTGTGCTTCGTACATACGGCGGATCCACGTAGTGCAACGTGGTCGGTGTGTCGTAGTCCTGCATGACCCCAGTGGCTTCTCTGCTCTCAATCGTCACGGCGGTCAGTCGCTCTGTCAGCGCTGGAACGCTGTCAGGCCACCCCGCCCACTCGGAGCTGGGCAAGGTGGCGTTGGCACGCTTTGCGCGAAAACCTGGTCGATCGTTGCGCGTTGCGGCATCTGCACCGATGCCCATGTACGACTGGATGATCGTCTTGTGCGCTGCATCCAGAGGATCGATGGGAGGCTCGTAGCTCCACTCGAACTCCGCACGCGCGAACGGCGTGAGCATCAGTCGGCGACGCAGCTCCTGCGCAGTAGCTGGGTTCCGCACCACGCGAAAAACGTTCACGATGCGATGGTCTAAATCGTTGTAGACCTCTGCGCGACACCGAGGCTTTGCCAGCAGAACAGAAGCTGCTCCACCGTATGGCTCGACGTAGGTGTCGTGTGCAGGAAAATGGCTGATGATCCATGGCGCCATGCGGTACTTCCCTCCGTGGTAACGCAACATGGGGCGCGGACGCCCTCCCGGTTGCCGACGAACGGGCAAGGCCAGGACCGTCATGGCTGAGTGCTCCCGATCCGACCGTCACCGCTCGCGGTGCCGGCACCAGGGGCCTGACGCACCTTGAAGGAGGCGATCACAGCCTCCAACTGCGCTATCGTCAGTGTTGGATACGCCTCATGCAGTGCACGGAAGTGCTCACGACCACGGTACGGCCATACGTCTTTGCCGCGAAGCCGGTGCCACGCCGTCGTGATCTCAAGTCTGGTGTCATCGTCAGGCAACGCGCGGCGACCGATCTGTGAAGTCACGCCCAGCATCAACTGCATGCGCTTGACATCGGACGGCCGCTTGGTGAACAGGTCCATGATCAAGTTGAGGCTTGCGCCATGCCGCACGAAGTATTCGTACAAGCGCTCGTCCGCTCGCACGTGTTCGTAGCGATTCATGTCCGCCACCAACTTGGTCGGGTTGATGCTGATCTGGATGCTCGTGTCGCGAGAGTGCTGAGCCAGCCGCACCAGATCGGCCGTGGTCAGGTTGCGCAGCCGATCAATCGAAGCCGCATCGAAACCTGCCATCTGGTATTCCTGTATGCAGTCGGGATCGAGTTGGTCGAACTGTTGAAGCATGTGCGCGAGCACGATCAGCCTGATGGTCGGGTCGAGGACGTTGACAGAAGACACGTGAAGCTCCCTGAAAAGTGACTGATTGAATGTTGTGGTGGTGGTTGCTAGAAGGCTGCTGGTTTGAAGAACTCGCCGAGCCTCATGGCACGGCCCCTTCGAAGCCAGAGGGGTAGCGTTCGCTTACCGCACGCATCAGAACGACAACCTGCAGCAGCTGTGTCATTGCGTCAGTTCCCGGCTTCGTTGCCAGGAGCAGGACGTCATCGATGGCGGAATCGCCGATCAGGCTGCCACTAAGTGACGCGAGAGAGAAATCGTCATTGACGAGTGATTGGTAGAAGCGCGATGCCGGCGGCAGCTGCCGGGCTAGCTCAGGCGCAAGCTGCCCGGAGAGTTTCTGCAATGTCCAGAACACTGCCCCTGCCTGAGCCCGAACCAGTAGATCAGCAGCACTCTGCTGGACACTCGGCGACGAGAGCGAGCCCGGCTCTGGATATTCCATGAAGAAGCCGAACGGCATCGAATCGCAGGGCACAAAGCACTCAGCGATGCCGACTCTCTCAACCAGGTAGCGCAATTCATGAGTCAAAAGCCCCCGCACGTCCTGACCATCGTGAGGAGCCAGGATGGCATGCCTCACCATGGCTTGAGCGGCCTGCTCGAGCTGCTGGGTAGACGCCTCGTCAGCGGCTTCATGCCGCGTTTCCGGTGCGCCACCTGCGGCGGAAACGATGCTCAAAGCTGCTGGAGATTGCGGTGATGCTGGGCGCAGACTCCGAAGCGCCTCCTGCGGCACTACGGCACCGCGATCGTCGTCATCGGCTGGTGCAACTGCACTGCCAGCTTGAGGTGCATTTGAAGTTCCCGACGAGTTGCCACTACCTCCCTGTCGAGCAACTGCTGGGGGCTGTGCAGGCGGTGATGGAGGGGCCTTCAGGTCTGCAAGGGTGACATTGCCATCCATTGCAGACATGAGCTGCAGCATGCGCTTGATGCTTGCTGCGCTTTCGCCGACCCGCTCTGCCAAGGCCACCTCGACCGCGTCACAGATTCGATCGACATCGTAGGTCCGAGCATCTCGGAGAAAGTCTTCACTCGCTTTGGCAAGCGTGCGCGACACCACGCTCGACCAGAAATCTTCTGGATCCAACTCGAACTTGCCCGCCAGCCGGCACAGTGAGTTCAGCCTTGGTTGATACTTGGAGAGGACCTGTTGTCCCGTCAGCTCGATCAGCGCTTTGTCGAGTGCGCCCAGACGCTTGCGCGTGAAAAGCCATCGGCCAATGAGCGCTCGTTTGGCATGGATGCCTTCAGCGGGCAACAATTCTTCTAGTTTGCGCTCGCTTAGCGGACCATGCTCCTTCTCGAGGTCGTCGATGATCTCGCCTGCAGCCCTCGCCACTTCCCAGAACTTCAGATCGGAACGTGCAAGGTTCTCGGATAGTGCGCTGGCCATGACACGGCGATCACCGGGCCACTTCTTGAAAATGAAGTGGCTGTACTCGAACCGCGGATCGTTGTCGTCTCGGAAGATGTCCTGCGCAATGCCCAGGCGAGAGTTCCCTCCCCCGGCTAGGAAGTAGGGCTGTCCAGGCCCCCTTCGAGTGACCTGCAGGGCCACGTCCATGCCGTTGGCCTTCATCGACGTACGAATTTCCTCGTACGACTCGTTCACATACTGACGCGGCTGATAAGGGTTGAACCCAACGTCGGCGTTTTTCAGTCGGATCGTGGCGCCGTCGATGTCCGGATCGTTCAGGTCGACCGTCGATGCCTGAGGGTTTCTGGCGGTCACAGACGCATTGGCCATCGCCTGGCGAATGTCGTTTTCACCAGCCGGCGTGACGGAAGACAGGTTTGGCACGCGTCTTCCCCCGCCAAGGACATGGCCAAGTGTTGTAGCGACACCACCACTCGGCACAGGAAGAGGGGGCAGCGACTTGGGCGCTGTCATTGAGCACCCCCTGCTGAGGCGAGCTGCTCGCCACCAGCCTCATCAGCAATCTCACCTCCTGCTGGGTCTTGTGGAGGAGCAAACACCTGATCCGGATCGCCCTTGACACCCCCTGCAAACCAGCCATAGAGCTCGGGAAACAGTTCCCAGGCCAAACGATGCATGACCTCGAATGCCGACAAGATGCGCTGCCCGCTGACGCGGTTGTGCATGTGTACGGGCACTTGCAACGTCGCAGCCTCGTTGTAGGCCACGGCATCTGGCACGACGGTCGAGAGAAAGCGAACCTCGTCGCTTTCTTTGAACTCGCTCCGCACCGCATTCAACAGCGCCTTGGCGTTGCGCGTGTACCTGTCTTTGGAAATCAGAACATGCAGAGGCGCCAGCAACGCAGTGGGCTCTGTGTCCGAGTGCTCCAGGGCCTTGAGCACCTGCAAAGTGCCTGTGGCGAACTCTCGGATGGACTGGCTGTCAGGAGGTAACGGAGAAATCAGCGTGTGCGCGGCAAAAGCCGCCGCTGTCTGAACCGGGCCAATGGCGCCCTGGGTGTCGATGAGCACGAAGTCGTAGTTGTCATCGATGAGGGGGGCGGCAAGCGCACCCTTCAGACGGGTGCGTTGGTCTGCACGGTTGTAGAGCCAGTGCTGCAGTTGGGCCTTGCCATCGTTGGACTTGATGAGGTGCAGGCGGGGGAGCGAGGTGCGGGAGATGCATTCCTGGTCGATCCACCCTTGGGCGAAGACTTCCACAATCCCCTTCGGGGCCTCGTACTCGAGGGGATAGTGCTTGGACAGTGCGGGCTGGATGTCTGCATCGCACAACAGCACCCGGGCGCCCATGTCGGCGAGTACCGCGCCAAGGTTGGCCAGGTTGGTTGTCTTCCCCACTCCGCCCTTGCTGCTGAGGGCTGTCACTCGTCTTGCCATTTCGATCCTCCGGTTTTGCGAACCGAGAGGGAAATGACAAAAGCCCCGCGCCTCAACCGTTGTGACGGTCGGGACGCGGGGCTAGGAATTGTTGGTGGGCCCTGAGTGACTCGAACACTCGACCAACGGATTAAGAGTCCGCTGCTCTACCAACTGAGCTAAGAGCCCGCGCTGACGTTGATGCTGACGCGGCGTTCAAGTGCGCTCTCTAAAGTGCGCTCTCACATCGCATCTTTGGTGGGTCGG
>Ga0310345_10000551_pt1 | contig 52316 bp, 85 predicted proteins | sample HC15DNA20500_MG_FD_204667 | JGI IMG/M metagenome (GOLD analysis project Ga0310345, IMG submission 204667) | Marine microbial communities from station ALOHA, North Pacific Subtropical Gyre - HC15-DNA-20-500_MG | ecosystem: Environmental > Aquatic > Marine > Oceanic | place: Pacific Ocean: North...
TAAGGGATATCGGAATGATGTGTGGTTCCATAAGACGAGACCGAGGACAATCGTTACCGTTGCAATAACAATGTCTGCAATAAGGACATTGGTGTAGTCATAGGTGATCATTATATATTATTCTCCCTACTAAGAAGAACATAGTATATGTAGGTAAATTTAAAACCTATCAAAAAATCCAAACAAGAAAAGCACCAACAATAAATCCATCGATCCACATAAACCATTTCATATGGTAATCGGATAGACCTAATCTGTTTTGGCACCAATCTACTTTGTCTTCAATCCAATCTAGACAGTCTAACACTTTCGTGGGTAGTAATGACTTAAACAATATTTTCTCCGTTGGGAACATTAGACGTTCCCTGTTTTAAAACCAACGTATCGAAACCCGACTTCTTGAGCTTCGAGTTCGATACTCTTTAGATATTTATCTACTCTGAGTCCGTAATCAGAACAATAATCTTCGATTTCTATATAGGTTCCATAGACGTATTCTCTGAAACCGTTACTGTCGTTGACTATTGCGTATTCGTTTTTATCCATGTCACCCGAAGTTATTTTTGGTCGGTGGTTACCCATAGTATTTAATCCTTAATAATATAAATCCAAACATCAAACCCAATCCAATCGAGACGAATAGATTAAGTGGCCAGTCAAAATTTGCACCAGCGTATCCATATAACAAAAGAGTTTGATCAGTGTATTCCATCGGGTTCACCTGTGTCAAACATTAAATCAAAGTTAAGTGGAAGAACCACTCGCATGATTTCCATCATCGCTTCGTAGGTGATTGCATGTTGTTTGAGTTCGTCCAGTTTCTTCTGCACACTCAATAACATGAGATCATTCTTTTTCAGTTCCTTTTCGATTTCTTCTAGTATTTCTACCATACCTTTTTTCTCGCTCCCTGTGCTTTTTCTTTTTTACGTTTTTGTTTTTCTTTGGTCGAGACCTTGGGTTTCCCCTTAGCCCGTCCTTTGATATTCCGACCTTTGCTCATATTCCTTTTCCCTCATGAAGTCATTCATGAATTTATCTACACTCCAACAGTAGGCATCTATATCCAACTTGGTTCCGAAGATTTGTATTTCGGGGCCTTCTTGAATAACCAAACCTTCTAGAGTTCGTTCACAAGCCACCATACTTTCCTGTGGAATGGAAACTTCTATTTGTTGTTCGTCACTATTATAAGGAGTCAGACTCAATATAATATATAAGATGACATCAGAACCGTTAATCATAATGTTCCATTCTTAGGATCGTCATAAATTTCATTTGGAGATATACCCCACACGAACCCTTCACCGATACCCCACACGTTCCGTTGAGACCCTTTGTTTATAAGGGTCTTAGAGGTTGTCTGCCGTTCTTTGACCTGACGTATTTGTTCTTTAACAACAACCTGTAAATCTTCCAGTTCATTTAAATCTTCTCTGTCGGTGATCCAATCGATCACATCTACTATATGCATTATAACTTTCTCCTTTTAATGCGTCTAACAATTTCTATTAACACCAAACGTGTTTGCCGATCACCCAGTTCTAGTACACTAACGTGTCCGTTGATAACTCGATCCGTCAACTGATCTATATCCCTAACCATCCGAAAAATTCCTTGGCGAATAAAAATATAGGAATAATGAGTGCAACTGCACCCATGTAAATCAGGGTTGGATCATCCCATGGAAATTTATCATTCATAATTACTGCGATCCTTTATTTCCTTTCTAAGTTCTTGACCCATCCAATCTATATGCCTGGCACCGTAAGCGGTAATCCATAATAGAATAAACCACACACTAAACAGACCACCGAGTATAATTCCAAAAGTTCTCATGATGATACTAGGGTGGTTACTAAATTTCTAAGTAATAATACTAAACCAAAAGAGTTAAGCATTATAAGAGCCCTGTCTTCCCATATCGCAGACACCACTAACCAACCAGCAACACCAACAATTGAGAGAATTAAATCATATAATTGTAATCCTTCTACTCCTCTCATTGACATTGCAGCTAGAATAAAAATACTTGCTATCCATTTAATATACCAATCAAAGGTATACTTGGGAGTTGCGGATTTAAACCACCTGTTAGACTTTTTAAGTTCTTCTTGACTGGGTAAGATACTCATGAGATATACATCATCCATTCCTTAATTATTATAATGGATATGAATAATAACAATATCATCCACACTGGATCAACGGTGGGCATTCTAGGAATCATTCGTCATACCCTATTCCTAGTTCCACTTCTCTTCTTATAATTTTATTAGAAAGTTTTTTATTATACGCCTTCTCTTTCTTACTGAGAGAATGTATAGTTTTAATTTTAGTCTTTTGTGCCATACCAATTCCATCTACCATCAGGCATACTGTGAACACCTTCCTCATGATCATTGTAACCAAACCCTTTATCTATAAGGGTTTCAGAGGTGTTGTAATTATAGAAGGGAGATTTGTTCTGCTGGTGTAGGTTATACTCACGGATATACCCATCAATATCTTTACTAGTGACGAATAAACCAGCAGGCCAAGACTTGGGTCTATCCTTCTGAAAGGTGACTTGATCATCTGACATACGTTTATAGATGTATTGTGCTAAAGTCTGTTCGCCCTTTTCGGTCATAATTTTTTAGAAAAATATTTTTCGTTAGTGTTATTTATCTCTTTTAACATATTCGATAGGGGGGTTGAGGCACTGGCGATTATTCATAGGAGTCCCAAAATACTGTTTGCCGCTCAGAGGTCATTTAAGACGTTCTCCTGAGTTCGACCACATAACCCTTATCCTCGTATTCCTTTGCCAGCGAGAGTCCCTTAGAGAGACTCACAGGTGTCTCAGTTCGACACCTAACAAGTGGCAGTCCTTCATAAGTCATTTCGGTTGCATCTCTGAGATCACTGTGAGCGGCTTCGCCGCGAGCAGTATAAACCCTGACGGTCTTCCATCCATACTTCTGATCTTTCTCTAAGTTATCCACATGTCATCCACAGGTTATCCCCTGTTGCATATAACCTTTAGTTATATGTCGTAGTTATAAGAACCTGACGTAAGTCATTGATTCTTCTATATAACTATTCGTTATAAGGTGGGAGTCTTTCTCATTACTCCCTTGAGGGTCTCGGTGTTTCTAACCGTCACGACTTCACTCGTTACATACTAAGACAGTATCCGTGACTCACTGTTTTAATTCATGTATTCATTATATCATTAGGCGCACCGCATTGTCAATACGGTTCGGGTAACTCTTCGAATCTTTTCTCTACTACCCTGTCAACGAGATCATCATATGACACCGCGGACACTTCGTTAATAGAGAGACCCAACTCTGCAATCAAGTCGAGTCGATTAAGTTTAAGGACGTATGCCATCAGGCGCTCTTTGCATTCTGTGTTACCCATGTGACTCATATTACATTCCCATTCTCTAACTATAGTATATCAAAAAGTGAGAGGCATTGTCAAGTAGGTAGTAGTGGTCAGTGGATTTCCTTATGGGTGAGAGGTGATAACCGCCCACTGACCTTCCTCTACTTAAGTTGTTCTGTTGTTAATGCGTAAGTGAGTCCTTACTATTGATTGTTATTATATATGTTCTGAGGGAGTCCATCCCCACATCTATTACTACTGGACTCAATCATTCATTAGGAGACTAGTATGACAGAAAGTGATACGCATTGTCAAGTGTTTTGTTTAATATTATACCATATATTACGAAGGTAAAAACAGTTCCCTGAAGCAGGGCCCATGCGAATCGGCGAATACGACTAACAAGTGTTCATAGTGTAACCTCGGAGAATCTCTGAAACCCTTTCAAATCAACATCTTATAGACCTGCGTCAAACTGTGTCGCAGGGTAAGACACATTCAGAGTGTCTCCGATGCGCATTGTTACACTCCACCTGAAGAGCCTTGGTCGTCTCTGAGAAGGTCTGAAGATTCTCTCCGAGAAAACTAGGCCTTGACTCCTTACTAAATATGTGATTAACATCTCCGAACAACACCACCAAAACCCACAATAATCCACTTTCCTCACAGTCACACAAATCGTATTATATTAGTATAACCCCAAGGTGTTCACCGAAGAATATAATCAAGTGCGTCCGAGTCCATTCCGAATTATATTAAAACCCTCTTACATCAATACCTTAGTCATGGTATAATAGATGTATTATGAAAGAAAGACTAATAAACTACATAGACGAATGGAAGTGGTTCTTTATTAATCTGAATCCTTTTGAGAGAATACTCATAGGTCTACTCGGATTAATGGTCGGATTGTTTCTTCTAGTAGTATACTAGACATGTTATGGAAATGGTTTGTGATCACTATGGTCACATTAGCAGGATTACTACAACTTAGTTTTATACTCTATGGATAGTCACAGAAAGTTACATCAACAAACTAGTGCAACAGTATTCTCAGGATTGATTATTAATTATCCTTTGAGTATTACTCTGTTATGGTTCATTATGGATTACCTTGGTATCTCTAATACGTTTATCATTGCAACACTGGTCACATTCTTTATGACCATCTTTGCATATTGCAGAGTCTATATTGTTCTTCGGTTCTTTGAGAAAAGAGAACCTCTGCCCTAGTCCGTGTTAGTGTATTCTAGAAACCTTTGATCTGATATAGTCTTATTCAAGACTGCCTCTCGATGAAACTCAATATGTTTTGGATCGGTATATACGTCCATGGCAAAACTGATTCGTGGTTCTCTGAATAGATGAGATGGAACTTTGTGTTCGAGTTCAGCAGAGATTATGTTGATGTCCCCTACCGTGTTTGGTATGTACCCCACGTCCTCGTAGTGTGTTCCAGTGGATGGATTACCTGAGATGAATACATTGATTGCATAGAACCCATTCGCAAACGTGGTGTCTTCGGGATGGTTGTGTTTGTGAGTTGGGAGTCTTTCCCCTTGTCTGATGATATTGCACCATGACTGGATCGTCATGTTAGTCACTCCATCAAAATCAGGATACTCGTATAACCGTTGTGGTATATTCAGACGTTGAAATTCGGGATGACTTAACCAATTGTAAACCGTGTGTTGTGCAGTCAGTCCAGTGTAACCCGATAGATATGGATTCTCTAATCCTAACACATAGTTTTCATGTTGTTGAATGAAGGTGGAGAGTGTTCCACATTCCAATTCAGATAGAAAACCTAGATAGGTGTTATGATGATTCGGGTCGATGTCCACCAAATGTTACCCACTTTCTAAGGAAGAGATCAGTGTTCCTGTCTTCGTTATCTCCCTCATCCATATACATGAATTTACATTGATGGTTAATAGTCTTCCATTCGTGATCGAAATAATAAAGAACATCGGTTTCATCTCCACCCATTCCTTCCCATTTCTCAGGGAAATAGATTTTGACATTTGCATCCCATAGTGTATTGAGTCCTTTATTCATTGCCTCATTATTCACATAGTAAGGACAGAAGATGCCAGGCGCAGTTGGTAATATGATACCGTCATGGTTAGTGGATAGAAACTCTGCGAGATCAAAATTGTGTGGGTCTTCGGGACTATGGTCTTCTTTTAATTGTTTGCAATCAAGACCGTTGACTTCAATTAACCATGTTTCAAACTTCCTTGAATCATCCCACCAGTTATTAACCAGTCGTAGGTATGCCATGTTCTTTGACTTGATTTCTTTTAACACTTCAATGGGTAGATCGAGAACTTCCATCGCTTCATTGATGTCTCCCTTCTCAGGCATTGCCATTATGGTTAGACCTTGACTCATTTCTTTAGGGACTAAATTGATATCCCAAATCATGGTCTTTTGATATGCATCGAATCCATCATGATTGAAACAATCCAGTTTGTAATAGTCAGGGTTCTGAATATAATTATCCTTCTCATCCTTGACCAATTCCAAATCCCATATCTCGATTCCCAAATCAGTTTCTAATCCTGTTGGGTCATCAGTATAACACCAGTATCTTATTTGTTGCATACCCATAGTAAAATAGTTTAATCTTTGCATTGCTAATGCAATGTCATTTACCTTTTGGGTATCTTGTGGGTTATTACCCAGTTTCACGGTTACAATATTTTGGGACATTTATTCTTTCTCCTTTTCGGGGTATTGCAGATTATACATGTCTGCATTTTGTTTGTTCTCTAAGATTGAGATTGCACGATTTGATTCATTCAATCTATTCACAAGTGCAACAATCGATTGTTCAATTCGATCTAGTCTTTCTAGAAGGAGTGGATATCGTTCTGCTTGTTTGTTTTCAATCTTCTTAATCTTAGTCATTAAGATTCTTGTAGATAATTGTGGTGTGGTCATTATTAAATACTCATATCACGATGTGGTGGTTCATGTTTATTACTGCAATGTGGACATGTCATTGAATGGGTCTTAATGAAACCATCGGTTGCAATACTCCACCACAAATCACATTTCTCACAAACAAAATGATATATCTTTTCAACACTAAAATTCATACTTTATTATCTCATATTTATAAGGTTTATTCAAGAGGGTTTTCGTAAGTTCATAATGAAATCATGAAACTCTTCTGTTCCTCTTTGATAAGGTTCTCCGTTCACACGGTATTGAAGATTGACTCCATTCTCAGTGCAATAACAGATCAACCAGTTTAATACATCACTTCTAATAGTAACACCACACTCCACTACACTCCAATATTCTCCACCAGTCCATTTCTTCGGGACAATGATCACATCAGATTTGTCGGGTTTCATCCATTCGGGTATCTTCTTTAAATTCTCTTCTCGTTTCCATCCACAATCATATGATGCATTGCAAAAAGACTTTGCATAGATATGTCGTTCTTCCCAAATTGAACACCCATCACCGACTTTACAATAGTGACAAGGGATTCCACCATATATTCTATTACTATAATCAGTGTCTTCGGGTTGAATCTTACTAGTGATGTAATTCGTTTCCATTGCACCATTGAAGAAAGGTTCATCATGGTCAGTTCTCCATTCACAACACTTAGTGCAACCATCACATTCTCGTGTGGTATCGACTAGACCTTGAAGTTCTTTAAAGTTGGCCACGTTGCTCATTCATCAATACCTTTTCTAATGTCTTTGAATCCATCCACTCATGGAATTCTCTTGATCCCAATCTATTGAATCCACCATGAACCATGTATTCACAATCGATTCTCCATTTCTCAACGTGAATGATTAACCAGTTCAATACCACTCCTGTCATGGGTTTACTCATTTCGGTGACTGCCCAATAATCATGTTCTCCATTATCACCCCACTTCTTCTTTGCAATAATGATACCTGATTGATTTGGTTGCATCCAGTCAGGTATACGAAAATCCTTATCCCCTAACCATTCACAAATAAATCGTCTGCATGGATTCAGTGGTCGTTTGTCATAGACAGTGCAACCAACTCCTTGATCAATATATTGGCAGGGTCTGCCGGGATACATTGATGTCAATTCATGACCTTCAACTTCAATATCAGCGTGCAACCATCCTTCACAACATGCAGTGCATGTCCCACAAGATCGATTTGGTTTTGGGCCTTCCAGTTGGACTACTGGAATATCACTGAGTTTTTGGTTGTTCTTCATCGGGATATTCATCGGGACATAGGTATGTTCCATCTCTGTCATTATAACACAGGCCTGGCAAAATCTCAATAGACGAACAACTAGTGAAGGTTATACTCACTAGTATAATCAGAAATGTCTTGATCATCTAACCACACTCTGATAAAAACTGTTCTCTCATCTCAACTTCCTTCGTCACCTCTTCAATGACTTCTTCAAGAATTGCAAGTGGTTTATCCACCAACAATGCTTGACCGTCATTCTTCGGTTGAAGGTCATTTCGAATGATCAAGAGTTTATTTAAAATCTTCATATTCTCCATTATCATACTCGTTTGAAGGAATTCCATCCTTCTATTAATCTCCCATGACATTCACAATGAAATGGTTCTGCCATGTGTTCTTCGGTGGTCTCGTAGTCGAAAGTTATTTCTTCACCTTCCTCAATCTTTCGTCTTGCAACGACCAACCCTTCTTTTATTAATTCAACCACTACTATTACTGCACTCGGATCACAATGATGATTCATAAAACCACCGTTGACATCTTCAATGTGTTTATCCCTTACTTGGATAGATGTCCGAGTTGGGACATCAAACCCATTTCCGTCCAAAACCAAGATGAGTTGATTCTTGTCAATTTGCTGACTTGCAAATAAACCCGAATAATCTCCCTTAATTCTTTTTATCTTTACCATGTTTTTTAGTGGTGGAGCGAATAGGAATCGAACCTACGACCTACTGGATGCAAACCAGTCGCTCTCCCTACTGAGCTACCGCCCCAAGACTAACTATTTCTTTTTACGTCTACTCTTGGGTGGAGCAATACCACCTTTGTAGGCTTCGTTCCTACGTTTCGTAGATTTGTCATCAGCCTTGAATTTACCTTTGGCACCTCTTGCTCTCTTATTACGATCCGCAGGTGTTATTCCATCGACATATGCTTCATTGACATCCGTAGTGGTTGGATCATCTTTGATGTAATGTCCTTTCTTATTCCTTGCACGTTCTCCCGAACCACCAAGAAAAAAAGATCGAAACCAACTACTCATTCCAAATCGTCCACGTCTAGGTTTTTCACTTCTAGCCATTATCCTCTTCCTCTTTATTACTAAACACAACTCCACCTCGTCTGACGAGTTCATTTCTGATCTTCGCTCTCAACTTCGGTTTCGTTCTCTCATTATTAAATGCTTCAAGAAGATCACTCTTACTTTTACACTTCATATAATTATATTCCCAACGAGTTATACTACCACCAGTGGCAGTCCTTTTCCATTGTTTTACTGTCGGCCCAAACTTAATCGGCATGGTATAAATCTCCAACTGTGAAGAAATTCTTATAAACACTCTTGTAATTCAAATTTGGATTTTCTTCATGTTCCAAACAACATTCTGCACCACAAAAGAACACTCGACCAATAGTTGAACTTGGAACATTCTTCCAATATTTCAATCTCTCATGTGGAAACTCAGTTCCACAGTTATTACATTTAATCAATTGAGGCATCTTTTAATTCCTTTGGTAGTATGTAGTCTTGAAACTTTGGTTTTATTTCTTCAACATTCTCTGATTCTAAAAACTCTTGAGTGTCGTCATTTCTTCCAAACCATAATCTCAATTCATATTTTTCCCCTTTGAGAATTGGTTCCACTCCATTAAATCTATGACTAATATTATTCCAACAAATGATCGATCCTTCTTTTGGATAGATTATATGAGCATCCACTTGAACTCGACCACCCCTGTAACCCTCGTTCAATTCAACTACCACACATGCAGTGTCATTTCTTTCCATCCCATCTAAATTAAATGGTCTAGATGCATCAACTGGATATCTGATAATTTGTGCAAAATGGATTACTTCATAATCCATATCAGTTGGTAAAAAGGGTTGAAGTTTTTTCACGATGTAGTCAAAGTCTTTATTCCCATCACTACTAAAAGTATACATCTCCTTTCCAAAGTCATCTTTAAATTTCAATCTATGATTGTCTGAATCATTCACTGCGACTGGTTGAAAATCTTCTGTCAACTCTCCTTCCTTACATTGAGTAAATGGAAGTCTTGTGAATCGATCTATGATCAATGAACACTCATCACTAGTCAATGCTTGATCAAAAATAAATAATGTGTCTGCTAGTCTAAGCATTTTTTTGAGGATTGAAAAATTGGACTTGAGTGAATCTCCACTTATCGTCCTTATATGAATTATAATCTTCGATGTATCCACCATGCAATCTGTTGCCGGGAAAAATGACACATCGATTAAATTTGTGAGGGATTATTCGTTCTAGAGTAAACAGTTCTTCTACTGGATATAGTAAATTGAATCGTTCATCATTGGTTATCCATTCTCCGTCATAAACGGCAGTTCCACCATCTTCCTCTTTGTCCAAATAAATGATGCAATTTAACACTGCGGAAGTGTCAGGAGTGTCGAACCGATCATCGGTGTGTGGGTAATGTTGGACTTTTGGATCAAATTCGGTTATTGTCTGAAAACAGTTAAACTCATACATTATGTCCCAATGGTAAGTTGCCTTCCAATAATACTGTCTGCAAATATTCAGTATTCTTTCCATCTCTGTAAAATAGGTTCGAGTCGGATGTGCAATGTTGTATACCAATCTACAATCATTGTAAACTTTGGAATTACTACTATTTCTTTCGGGATTGTATTTCCAATAAGGATATGACTGATTACTTAACCACTCATAAATCTCTTCGGAATTCTCATAGATATTATCGATGGTTACTGTCAATCCATCGAAAGAATGTTCTAGTTTTGATGAGAATTTAAATAATTCGTCTAATGCAAATTGCTTTTTCATAATCTACTATAATCAATTAGTTTTCTTCCACATCCGATTCAAATGCACCACTGTAATCCATCCCACCTTCGTTGTTCCAATCATCCCTTGCCCGAGAGTCTTCTTCATCTTCATCATGAGACTTTGAATATTCATCATTATCGTATGGGTCTTTTGTCTTTTCCCAAACAGTTCCCTTTCTCCAATCTTCTAAGTCTGACTCATCCAATTCTATCAGGAGAGTTTTACTATTTTCTCGTGTGAGTTTTCTGAGGTGTCTCCCCAATTCTTCATCATTAGGAAAATCCTTACAAAGTTGTAAGAGTTCTAGAACTCCTAAAGATTGATGTTCTTTATCTCTGATCTGTATCATTAAAAAATCCATAGGACATGTCTTGTCCTGTTTCGTTATTGTCTATAATATCTCTGTGTTTCAAATTGAAACTCAAAGATATCCGTTCATATTTATCATCCGTTTCTTCATAGTTTGGTGGAACGGAGTGCATGATGTATGACGGCCACATTAGAAATTCACCATCCATTGGATGGACAAACATTTCACTGTCAACTCCCGCGACTCCTGTAAATTCGATGTTGGGCATATCTTCCCTTGATTGAGGATGATCAGGTGCATTGTGACTAAAATTACTCATGATATTTGGACTATAAAATCTGATCGGCATTGTTGAAGGTGATGTTTTGATATACCATGTTCCTGAGATATGTGAATGCACATGATTATGAATTTCATGTTGATGATGTCCTTCATAACGACTGATCCATGAAAACAAATGAATATCATTTCTGTTGAGATGATCAACAGGTTCTTCAAAAGTCCCTGAGATGAATGAAATGTAAGTGTCTTTAATTCTGTCTGAAAATTCTTTATACCACTCAAACTCATGCATTGCAGTTCTTATATCTTCATCAAAATAAGTGGTGTAATCTCTTGATGTGTTCCCGACATTTCTTTCAGAAATGATTGAAATAAGTTCTCTCGCACTCTCTGTGACTAGTTCAGTGTCAATATCCAAAATTCCCCTTAAAAAGGGGATTGAAAATACTGGTAGAATGTCTGCCCTTGCGGGTTCAAATTTTGGTTCTCTACTCTTCGGAGTTTCCGTCATCTTTCTTTCTCGGAAATAAACCAATTGATGGTCGTCTACTATTTCCTTCATCCTCTAATTTCACTCCAACACCAACTGCTGGTTCACCTTTGATGGTGACATTTCTATAATAAATCACTACTTCACCCAACTCTCTGATGTATCGTCTGAGTTCTTGCATGTTTGCACTCATCGCTTCGTAATCACCAATAGTGGTTGCAACGAATACGATACTTCCACCATTTTGTTTTGCGATCTCATCTAAGAATCGATCAAGGTAAGTGTATCCTTCGGGCCAATCGTTCTCTTTACCCAGTTTACAAGTCTTGTCTTCATTCCTTACTCTTTTGCCTTCCTCGTTTTTTACACAAGGATTTGCAATGACCGCCTCTGATACCACATACCATGTTGGTTCAATCAAATTGACTGCTCTTGGTAATTGTGGTTGCATGATATCAATCTCTATGGGTTTAGAGACTATCTCCACTTCCTTGGTTCCCATCAGGGAACAACTACTAATCAGTGGGATCAGGATTAGTAAGCTGATTAAGTTCTTTAGTATCATTTTCTATACTCTCAAATACATCCGCGGTTCCTTTATTGATTCGGTTCTCAATCAGGCCAGGCTTTGCTTCTGCGAGTTGATTTAAATTATGTCTACGAAAAATATCCAAATATCGATTCATGTCTTCCTCGATTTCTGCATTGCGTGTCTGCATTTGCATCAAAGATTGTCCTTGTAATTCATAGGACTCTTTCATGACCTTCATCGTTTCTTTTTGTTCTTCTACTGCAATCTCTAACTTGTAATTATTTGCTTTCAGAGTTTGATTGTCCTGATACAAAAAATAACTAAAGAGACCCAAAGCAACTAGAAGACCAATTAATATCTGTTGCATTATTTTTCCTCTATTTTATAATCCAAGTTCGCACCACGAACTTCAACTATTTTCTTGGTTTCCCAATCTCTGAATTTTAAGTGATTTGGTTTCTTGATCAGTATCCTCTTCGCATTATAATTTGACCGATACATATGTCCACCTTCGGACTGTCTGTATACGGTGATTTCAAATTCATCAAGAAAGAGATGAATGAACCATTTCCATATTTTTTTCAATCTATTCTTCATAATTTGACCGAGGGAATCTCCCTCTTCCTTCCAATATATAGCCACCTATCTCCTAAACTTATCCTTCATAGTCTTATTTAGGAGATTTTTAGGTAGGGTCGGGGGTTCTCAATGCCTTGAGTTGATCAATTGTTGATCTTGCACTGGTGTGTAGGATTCCTATTCCACCATTTTTTTCCCAAGCATCGATGTTTCTTTGTCTATCGTCAATCAACACACAATTTTTCATTGCAAATCCACCCTTCTGATTACCATTATAGGTGCAAGTGACTACAACATTAGGACTGACCCACTGTTTGATCCACTCATTTTTGTCGTAAACAACCAGTTCTCTGTTAATAGTCCCAGCTGCAGTCAAAATTTCCCAAGGTAATTCGGTGTGTCTGATGTATGCAAGTAAATCATGCATATCCACCATTGGTGGTAGATTTCTAAAGAGTCTTTTGTTCGTTAATTCTAACTTTCTTTGATCATAGATCATGTGACCATTATTATCAGGTGTTAATGGTTCTCCAATCATGGCAGAACAACCCTGTATAAAGTCGGCAAGGACTCCATCCATGTCTACAAATATTCTTTTTATGTTCATAATATATCTCACAAGATAAACGTCTAAACCCTCATCTTACATACATATTATCTCATTATTGCGGAGGCATTGTCAACCCTTTTCCAGTATTTTTCAAAGATTTCGACCTCATCTCTATACGCTTCTCGTTCCCATGGTTGACTCATATATTGGTCATAAAGTATGTTTTTTCTCTCATTCCACCTCAAATTTGCCGATAAATCACCCTTCAAAAACTGTTTTGCATGGATTAATTCATGTCCAAGATTCAACATTATCTCATCGAAAGGAAAGTCCGAGTCTTCTGACCCTCTTGCAATTTCTATTTCAACACTGTTTCGGTTTCCCCAACACAATGCATAGTAATTGTTCTCACATCTATTCACCACTTCAATGTCTATGTCAATGGGTCTCATTGCTCGTGGCATGTAATGAAAGATCACGTCTCTCACATACTCTCTAATTCTTTTCTTCTGTGCAATCCGACCCTTGATTCCGACAAATATGTTCCAACCATCTACCATGGTAACATCGTCATCCCTATTTGTCTAAGAATAAACTCTATGATTATAAAGAAAACCCCACAAACTACGATCTGATAAAACCACCACTTCCAACCAGTCAGTGACCTTGACCATTGTGCAAGTTTACTGTTATGTGCCTTGTCATATGCACCAGTTTTATTACCTATCTTTTCCGCCCAGTAATTAGGGTCTACAAAATTCTTGATTGATTTTAAAAATTTAATAACCATTCTCTTCTTTCTCACACTGAAGCTCTTCATCTACTTCTTCACCACAAAATGGACAGTTACAGATGTGATACCCACCATTACTATTCTCAGACATTTCATGTTCAATGACACTTTCTGATTGACACTTGTCACAATGTAAGAGAATTCTAATCATTGTCTCTCCAACTTTTAGTGTCATAATCTTTTGGGATGTATTCATCCTCTGCTAATCCACTGTCTACCATAATTATGTTGTATAGATTTTCATACGTCTTCTTCTTTCCATCCATTGTTGCATATGGAAGTGCATCAAGTGTTGAATATGGAAAATCAAATCCTGCGGTCAGGATTCGAACTTCTTGAAACTCACGATCAATTTTATTGAACAGGTGTTTCCACCTCTCACAAATAATGTCTTGGTTCGCAGGAGTTGGTAAGTATAATTTATATTCCTTCATTGGTCACCCATTCTGCAAATTCAGTGTAACCACCGATGTAATTAAATTTATCAGTGTCGTAAAGAACCTCATTCAATACGTTGGCTTCCTTGAGTTCAATGATTTGAGGAAATGTCCTTGCATCAGGAAATTTCTCTTTGAGTTCTTCTCTAGTGAAATCTTCATCCAGTTGATGGTAGATGTAATCAATATTTTTATTGTGACACATCCTCTTGGCTGCATCACAAAATGGACAGTTTGGTTTACCCCATATCTCAATCATCATCACCAAATGTATCCTATATTAAAAGACAAGATGTTGTCACTGAATGGGTCTTCCGTATAAATGTTCTTAAGACCTATCTTTACTTTGTCTGTCAACAAATAATCAAATGACGTTTCATTTCTAATTAACGGAGTGTTTGCAGATTCATAAAGAAACTTATTTGTGAACTTTACTTTGGGTGCAACTTTATAAAAGAACCAAAGACTGTTCCTTATGATAATCTCATCTTCATTTAACAAACCTATTGCAATTTCATTACTCATTTTAATCTTTTCCGTTCTCAGGATTTTGTAACCCCAACCCATATTGATCTGCCGTCTAGAATCTAGGTCTCTGAATTCATTATAATCGTATCGAACTAATCCGAATACATATTGTTTTGTATCGAATTCATATCTCTGTTTGAATGCAATCAACCCTTTGTTCGTGATTGTTTGTTCATTTCTATCTTGATAACGATAATCAAATTCAATATCATTTTCAAATCTTTTACCTTGCCAAGAATAATCTACACTTGTGGTAAATGACAGATCACCATCGTCAAATTTACCACCAAGATCAAATTGACCAGTGGCATTGGCTTGAGTTGATGCAATGAATAATATTCCAATTGCACAAACAGCACCAATTATTGCAAAGATACGTTCAAGTTTAGGACTCATCCCTGACCCCGATATGCTTTATATGATCTTCTTTTATTTTTATTCATTGTTGATGTACTAATTTTAGTTTTCCGTCCACGACCACCTCTTCCAATCGATGATGCTTTTTTATGTTGAACCCAAAACTTTTTCATTCTTTCTCATTATTAAAGAGAGGCACACTGATATATTCACAATAAATATTCTCGTCATCACAAATTAGGATGTTCGTTCTTAACCCACATTTATCACCATCGCAACTGAGTTTGATTAGATGATCGTTGGGATAAATGTTTGCCCCACCTATGTAAGGAATAAGTGAACAACCCTGTAGCATTAACAGTAGTATAATTATAACTTTTGTCATGTGTTTATCTTTATCACTCCTATCAGTGACACTAGAAATAACACTACACTGAGACCAAAAATAATCTTCACTGCCTTATTCATATTAATTTTCTCAACCAATATATACAAAAAGATAGGCAAGCACCTAAAACAATAATAACCCACCAAATAGAGAATCTATAATTTAATATCTTATCAATTAATTTCTTCATCTTCTTCTCCTATAATTTAAATCCGTCAAAGGTATCGTCCTCTACGTCTTGTTTAATTCCACCAATGACATAAGATTCAATCTCTGTCTCTTGTGGTGCATTCTGTAACCCTCTACTAGTGAACCAATGTTGTGTCCATGGTAATGGATTATTCGTGGAAGGAATATCGTATATAGGTTTTAGTCCAATTGCACGAAGTCTCCTGTTGCAAATGAATTCGATGTAATTCCCTAGAACCGTAGTGGACAATCCAATAATTGAACCTTCCTTGAATAAGAACTCTGCCCAATCCTTTTCTGTTTTGACTGCCTCTTCATAGAGTTCATACACTTCCTTCTCACAATCTTTCATGACCTTAGTCATGAGTTTATCCTTCTCAAATTTCTGATAATTCTTGATGATGTGTTGAGTGATTGCAAGATGTTGTGATTCATCTCTTGCAATCAAACTAATAATCTTTGCACTTCCTTCCATAAGTTTCAGTTCACCAAATGCAAAGGAACATGCGAATGAAACAAAAAATCTAATTCCCTCTAAGATGTTAACTGATACTAGGGTAAGGTAGAGTCCCTTATAAAGGTCGTATTCATCCACTTTTAGACCTAACAATTGTCTTCGTCCTAGTGCAATGAACTCATCATACTTTTTAGTGACCATTTCTGCTCGTTTAATGATTGCTGGTTCAGTAATTATGGTGTCGAACACATCACTTGGGTCTGCATAAACATTCTTTATGATATGAGTGTATGACCTTGAGTGAATTGTTTCCATGAAGTCCCATGCAATAATAGAAGACTCAAGTTCAGGTAGAGAGACAAATGGTAGAAATGCTATGGATGGCCCTCTGCCCTGAACCGAGTCTAAAAGAGTTTGATATCTCAAATTGGAAGTGAAGATATGTTTTTGTGCATCATTCATTGTTTGAAAATCTACACGATCTTTCTGTAAGGATATTTCTTCGGGTCTCCAAAAGAATCCTAATTGTTTCTGTGTGAGTTTGTCAAAGACAGGATACTTAAAGGTATCAAATCTCTGAGTGTTCAGTGGTTCACCAAAGAACATCTTCTCTTTAGTGAAGTCTATATTTTTCTTGTTAAAAACTGTCATCTTATCCACCCTTCTTTGTTGCTGGATAATTGTTTTCGGGTCGTACATAGTCAGGTGAAACTTCTGATGGTTTTTTGATATATTTCTCAGATTTATGAGGTCTCTTCACTTCGTCAAATGTGAAGTTATTGATATACTTTGCCACCTCTTCTGAGTCCATTCCTTCATAAACATTAAGAAGCCAGTCTGCCATTCTCTTCTTCTCAGGTGATTCATCGTCAGTATCATAACGATTCCGTCTTCCATCAAAATCTAACACTGTTCTAGGTTCTGCATTTATTCCTGCTTTGTTATCCCATGTCATCTCATAGGTTGCATCAGGCATCTCTCTGACCTTACCTAAGTCATTAATGAAATGAAGAAAGACATGATAACTATACTCACCTAATAAATAATCTCTCCAATGTGCAATGTTCGGGCCTTGGTAAACGAAGATGTCGCCTGGCTCTAAATCAAAACGAACTGAACCTGCCTCTACTCTATCCCTATTTTTTAATGCTTGGGTTTCTTCATACAATGTCTCTTGGTCTTTTCGTTTTAGTATCCAATTCTCAGTTGAGTTGCCCCATAGTGTCCATGGAGTGTTATCATCTGTCTTATAATCCAAACAGAGAGTGACACTTATTTCACATGATGGTCTATCTGAATGTGCTTTGAGATATGCACCTCGATAATATTTTCTTGTATAAGAATAGGTCTCTCTTAATTTGAGATTGAGATAATCTCTTAGTTTATTTCTGACATAGTGGTGAAGTGCAACTGCTGGTGGGAAACAGTAGGCACCGTGTGATTTTTCTAATGAACTTTGAGGAGATTCTTGAATGATGTCTACTTCTCTGTCACCAAAGTATAATTTTTGTTGATCAGGATTATTCTCAATGACTTTCCATGCATCCAAAGTCATCGTGATAATCTCTTTAGGGATAAAATCTTTTAGAACAATATATCTATCGTTAACAAAATCTAGTGTGGTTTGATCAGTGAATCCAGTGTAAGGAGTCTCCTTATCTGAATGTTCATCATGAACCTTTTCTTTTATTCTCTTGTCATATCGCGCAAGTTTCGCACTCGTCACCGTCATCATCTACCTCAATTCCAACAGGAAGGTCTTCCTGTATTACATCCTCTATTTTTCCATCCATTGTATTCTGATAATATGCAGTCTTCCATCCATATTTATATGTAGTCAACAAGTCCTTTGCCATGACTGAGATTGGCACCTCATGATTATCATAATGTTCGGGATTGTATGACCAATTTCCACTGATGGACTGATCAAAAAACTTTTGCATCACTGAAACAATATTAATATACCCCTCATTGTCTTTCATATCCCATAATAATGTATAATTATTCTTCAAATGTTGATACTGTGGAACCACCTGTTTTAAAGTTCCCCTTTTACTCTTTTTAACACTGATATAGTCTCGTGGGGGTTCTACTCCATTCGTTGCATTAGAGACCACTGAGGAGCTCTCAGAGGGCATCTGAGAAGATAGTGTAGAGTGTCTTAGACCATGGTCTAAAATTGACTTTCTGAGCTTCTCCCAGTCACATTTTAACTTAAATTTACCCAATGTATCCACATCTTTCTTATAGGTATCAATGGGTAGTATTCCTTGTGAATACTTGGTTCTATCGAACCACTCACATGCACCTTTTTCTTCTGCAACTGCATTAGACGCCTTCAATAATGAATACTGAAACTGTTCAGACAGTTCATGGACTAAATCTAATGCAACAGGGTCTTCATATTTGACCTTATTCTTTGCAAGAAAATGTGCAAGTCCAATATAACCAATACCCAATGAACGTCTGTTTTGGGTTGAAACCTCTGCAGCCTTCACTGGGTATTTTTGATGATCTATCAGTTCTTCAAGACCTCTCACTGATAAATCACACAAGTTATCAAGTTCTTCTAACTTAATAATTCCAACATTAATTGCACTTAAAATGCAGAGTGCAATCTCTCCCTCTCCATCAATATGTTGAATCGGGTCTGTTGGTAAAGTAATCTCTTGACAAAGATTTGACATGTTCACTTTGTCAAGAAAACTACTATGAGTATTGGCATGATCTATGTTCATGACATAGATTCTACCTGTCTCTGCTCTTTCTTTTAAGATATCAGTGATCAGTTCTCTTGCACTAACTTTCTTCTTAGGTATGGAAGTTGCTCTTTCATACTTCTCATAAAGTTCATCAAACTCATCTGTTCCAAATGCCTCATAGAGACCTTCGACATGATGAGGTGAGAATAATGTAATATCTTGATTGTTAAGGAACCTTTCATAAAAGAGTTTAGACATCTGAATTGAGTAATCCAGTTTCCTTACTCTGTTGTCTTCGGTTCCTTTATTGTTCTTTAGAACAATAATATCTTCAATCTCTTGATGCCAAATTGGAAAATGCACGGTTGCACTTCCACCTCTAACACCATTCTGAGTGCAACATCTAACTGTTGACTCATATTTTTTTAAGAAGGGGATCACTCCTGTGTGTTGGACTTCTCCACCCCTTATCTTTGATCCTAATCCTCTAATCCTTCCTGCGTTGATTCCAATACCTGCTCTCTGTGCAACGTATTTTCCAATTGCATTGTCTGATGAGAATATTGAATCAAGTGTATCATCTACATCCACTAAGACACAACTTGCAAATTGTTTAAGTGGTGTTCTTACCCCTGCCATGATTGGAGTTGGTATGTTAATTTTAAATGTTGAAATTGCATCATAATATCTCTTGACGTAATCTAAACGAGTCTCTTTCGAATATCTCTGAAAGAGTGTCATTGCAATTAACATATACATGAACTGTGGTGTTTCAAAAACATGACCTGATGATCTATCTTGAACCAAATACTTGTCTACAATTTGTTGAAGACCTGCCCAAGTGAAATCTAAATCTCTACCATGTTTAATGTATGCGTCCAGTGATTCTATCTCTGAACTGGAATACTTTCTTAAAATCTCACCATCGTAAACACCCTGTGTGATGTTTCTTTCTACGATGTCTAATAATGACGGATAAATCTCTGCATCTTTCCACTTAGTGTTGAATACCTGTTTCTGAATTGCAAACAATAAAAGTCTTGCCGCAACGAATTGGTAATTAGGATTGTCTAATGAAATTAAGTCTGATGCAGATCGGACTAAAATGTTTTGAATGTCCTTAGTGGTGATACCATCGTAGAATTGTAAACCACTGTTCATTTCTACTAATGATTCACTAACCCCTGTGATTCCTCTACAGGATTTTTCTACCATTCTATGAATCTTTTCTAAGTCTATCCCGACTCTCTTTCCATCGGACTTAATGACCTTCATTTCTGAATTCATATCTTTTTATACTCCGTCAATTTCAGTTTTGCTGAAAGACCATCAAATATTGAAGTATTAATAATATCAAGAATCACACTCTGACTTAACCCATTCATAATCATTTCATTAACATCTTTTAAATCACTCACCCTTTTGTCGTTCCATATACAAACTTTATAACCAAGATCAATCACCTCTTTAAGTTTTTTGACTATCTCTCTACTACGAGGTTCATTATCAAAAATGATTACTGCATTGTCTTTGATACTATTGTCTAATTTCTTAAAGTCACTACCACCGACTGCAATACTGTTTGGTAGGAATAAACTGTCTATCGGCCCTTCTGTCACATAGACGGTTTTAGTTTTGTCCACTCTATTAATGTTGTAGATAAGTGGAACATCCTCTAGGAATTTCATTGTTAAGTATCTTAATGGTGAGTCATTAATCGCTCGACCTGATACTCCAACTAATTCCCCACTCTCTGAAAAGAATGGCAATACGATTCTTGGGTCATTTCCTAAAACTCTATCTTCATATTTCTTCGATAAATTCGACAAATGTTGTGAATTATCGACATAGAAGAGTTCTTTTATTTTCTCGTCAGGAATCTTTCTGTGTTGAAGATAATCTCTAGAAACAATCTTGTCCCATGCTGGCCAACAGACTGCCCTGAGTGTCTCAACACTGATATTTAGTAAATCTTGTTTTGGAGTAAACTTGAATTCGTTGGAAGAAGGCATCTTTTTTACCTTCGGTGTTACCCCTGATTCTTTTAACCATTCAACCAAATATTCTCGATGAATGGTAGGGAAATTATCCTTAAGAAAATGGACTGTAGAGGTTGCCTTGCCACAATTGTGACACTTATAGACAAAGTTTTGTTCCACCACAAAATGATATCCCCTCGCTTTGTAGTCATTCTTTTTAGAATCACCACAATAGGGACATCTGTGATTTAATGTATTATCACCCTTCCATTTGGCTTGATCCAAGTGAACCAATGCCATAGAAAGATACTTTCTTTCTAACCATAGCATTATACTATTATACTATGATTAGGGTATCTTTACAAGATGGTTTTAGGTTATTTCTGCAAGTCTTGCGTCGAGTTTTGCAATTTGAGTATTATAAGACTCCATTGCTACATCGTAAGATGCAACTGCAGCTTCAAGTGCTTCATCTTCCAAATCATCACCATATGAAGGAACTTCTAGTTCTTCTTTGGCTGCTGTAAGTTTAGCAATTTCTTCTGAATGATCTACTTCTACTTCTTCTGTTACTTCTTCGACTACTGTTTCTTCGTCTGCCATGATTACTCCGTTATTAAAGTTTATTACTTATTTATGTATTAAAAATGTTCCTCAGATCGTTTTGTTAGAACTTCACAACTATTTTGGGTTACTACAAGAGTATGTTCCCATTGTGCAGAATTCTTTCCATCTACTGTTTCTACTGTCCAATCGTCTGATAAAACTTTAGTGTCATAAGTTCCTGCGTTGATCATAGGTTCAATGGTGAGACACATACCTTTTCTCAACTGGAATCCTGTTCCACGTTCTCCGTAATGTAAGACCTTTGGAAAGTCATGATAAATCTCTCCAATCCCATGCCCACCGTAATTTCTAACAACTGAATATCCATTTTCCTCTGCATGTTGTTGAATTGCATTGCCTATGTCACCCAAATATGCACCGTCTCTTACTTCTTTTATTCCTTTATAAAGACACTCTTGAGTAACTCTTACCAACCTATCCTCGTTTGGTTGAGTGTTACCCACTAAAAACATCTTAGAAGTGTCACCGTGAAAACCATCTTTCTTTACAGTGACATCAATGTTTAGAATATCACCATGTTTTAATGTCTGATTATAGATAGGAATACCATGACAGACAACATGATTTACACTGGAACAGATTGTTTTTTCAAAACCTGTGTATCCAAGATTAGCAGGAACTGCACCTTGTTTACGAACTATGTAATTATAACACATGTAATCAAGTTCACCAGTTGATATGCCTGGCAAGACTTCATCAGTTATCATGTCCAAGACTTCTGCCGCAAGTCTCCCTGCGATTCTCATCTTCTCTATATCAGCGGGTGATTTTATCATTGACCTTCGGAAGTTTGTCTTTTGGAATCTGTAGAACGTATCTGTTCTCAACCACTGGTGGTGGTTTATGATATTGACCTTGAGGTCTTGCAATTAATCCTGTTGAAGTAATCAAAAGTAACACAGCCAATGGGTCAAACACGAAAATGATTGCATAAATGACCGCTCTAACTGCATTGTCAAGGTACTTGACAGACTCTTCTTCTCCATAAATCACCTCTGCAAGATACTTAATCGGGCCTATTTCCTTCTCAAATCCAAGTATTTCCTGTTCATGAACAAATCTTTCATCTCTTAACTCTGATATTATAACATAAATGTCATCAATCTCCGAGTTGATTTCGTCAGTTTTTCCAATTACCTCATTTTGTCCTGAATTATTTAAAGTTTGAAGTCGCTGTATTTCGGTGTTTGAAGTGTTTATAGTGTCTTGTGCCTGTTGTCTGTAGGTGTCAATGGTTGTCTGTAATTTATCTATTTGTGCATTTGCATCCAGTTGGAGTTTATCTCTCTGAGGTTGTTGATCCTTTCTTACTTGAATACCTAGTGCAACATTATCCGTGATCTCTCTATTGAATGCACTTCCTGATGTGACTGTTCCCTGTTCTGTATAACTCTTGACAATCTCATCTAGTGCATCTATGTCTTCTTTAAGTCTTCCACGGATATCATCTATCTGTCCCTGTGCATAATCTATATCACCTTGAACCCTGTCCCATGCACCATCTCTTATTGTTTCCTGTGCATTAACACTGTCTGTTATGTCAAATTGACCCCTACCAAGTGTATCAAGTCTTGTGGTAAGGGTCTTAATTTTGTTTTCTTGTCTTAGGATTTGAGTGTTGTATCGATCAACTTCTGCTTGTGATGATGCAGTTGCATAAGAAGTGTCTGAAGATGCTTTTGCAAGGTATCCAAAAATACCCAATGAGGTGATCAACATGAGAATAATGACTGCCCCAACCATGAAATATTTTTGGTAGTTGAGTCTGTCCCAAACTATGTGTAGGTATGCAGCGGTGACAAGTTTACCAAATTCCAATACACCTGTCATGATCACAATTCCTAACCATGCACCAGCAAAAATGGTTGCAAGACCAAGGACTGAGAAATATGCAGCGATAGATGCAATTGAGATTGCACTGAACAAAGCAAGGTAGTTCAAAAATTTAATCATAATGTAAGGTTACTTCTTTTCTAAGGCAGCTCTTTTCCAAATCTCATATTGTTTCTTTTTCTTTTTCTTTCTTACTATGGGTTGATCTGTGGACACAGCAACCCCTGTTGCATTAATAGGTGCATCTTCTTCTATGGATTCGTTAAATTGCTTGAATGTTTTAATATAAGTCATCTGCTGTTACCAATACTCTGTCACCTTGAATGAAACCGACATATAAATTTATACCGTAAATTGCACTATGTTCTGCTACCACATCAATCTCTTCTTTCAGTGGATATATTCTCGCATTTTGTTCTAAAGGTCTCCTTAATCTATACTTAATACCTGTTCCAACTGTAGTCAATTCATTGATCTCTACCAGTTGTTGTGTAGTAAGCATGTCATTATCCCTTAGATAATTATAAAATCTTTCACATAATTCATTTGCTTGTTCTTCATCCAGTTCACACTCTTCCTTCAATAGTGCAAGTGCAACTGCGTATGATGCAAATACGGTTTTCCCAAATGGGACTTTACTTATTATCCTCTTGAGATTAAAAACTAACCTTGTTAAAGGTGTTATTGTTGCCTTCTCTTCTTTTGTTGACGGATCATTAGGAATCCATTGTTGTTTATTGTCGGGATGTCTTTTCGACTTAATTCTTGCTCCCTTTTTATCAATAAACCCCATCTTATATGCAGGCATATCTTCCCACTTAGTGGTCAACATTTTAAGAATACGAAATACAATTAATGTGTCTATAACTCTCATATATCTATTTATGCATTAAGAATGTGGAGCTGGTGGTCAGATTCGAACTGACGACCTGAGGTTTACAAAACCCCTGCTCTGGCCAACTGAGCTACACCAGCTTAGAGGTCTCGGAGTCTTTGTGTAAGTTCATCATCTAAGGGAATGTCTGTTTTCCACCCCTCTTCAACATATCCTAAGAAAAGGAACATAGTTTTGAGAGATGACCAATAGTTATCCTCTTTGATTTTGAATTCTAACATCCTCATGCATGGATCGAATCCAAATACATTGAAGAGTGTTATTAAATGATTTAACATGAGACGTTCTCTCAGTTCACCATTTTCATGGTATCTGTGGAGAAGTCGTTTGAGGTATCTGAATCTACGAACATCCTCTTGGAAGTCCTGAATGTCGATACATTGAGGGTCATCATAGTAACTTAAGGCAAAAGCCTGAAAGTTCTTGACTGTGAGTTTTTCAAAATCACTCATAATATAATGATATTTAGTTGTTTAAGTTTGACTTAAACTAGAGAACCGTAGACTTTATAACTACCTGTATCTAACTTTTCGTATCTGACTGAGAGATTAACTATTCTCTCTTCGACTTCAATCTCATCATGAGGTGTGTCTACTGTCTTACCGAAAATATCACCATATCTTTTGAATGGGATTTCAATTGCACCGTTTTCACCGATTTCAACATCATCCATTGCACCTTCCACCATTGCAAGTCCAAGTAATGAAAGTTTTGCTTCCATTTGATTGAACGCTGCTTCGGGATTCAAGTATTCCAATGTTGCTGTTGCACCGAGAATTGCATTAATTTTTTGAACGACAGCAGGGTCATCTATATCGTGTGGGATATGTTCAGAGGATAATGCCGCACTTGGATATATCCCTGCTTCTTCTGTAAATTGTTTAAATCTTTTCATATTTTTCCTTAAGCTATATGTGACCTATAGAACTCCATATACATGTAGTTCCTAATCATATATTATGCTACTACTGTAATTGTTCCAGCAAGTGTTCCGATACCAGCTACGGAAGTAATGGTTGCATTACCACCACCAACTGTATCTACTATTGTTGAACCACCAGCGTGAGCTACAGCATTTGCACCAACACTCAATACATCATCTGCATTAGTAGCTGCGTTTGCTGCTGCTATTACAAGATTAAATGTAAGTTGGTTAGTTGTTGAACCTGATGCGTATACTAATACATGTGGCCCTCTACCTGAACCTGAACCTTCGTTTCCGTTGGTTACAGATAAAGTAGGTGAACCTGTTACAGTTACCGCTTCGTTATAACTTACTGTTGCAGATAGTGTTCCACCAGCAGATTTGTCAAATGCTGTTGATACCCAATCTATTGCAGTAATGTCTGCTTGTCCAATATCTGTTGCAAGACCTGTATTACTTCCAACTGCGACTAAAAGTTCCTCTAGAGTTCTTGCCCCTACAGTTTTTCTTAGCACCCAACCGGCTGCGCTTGCAAAAGTGTTTGATTTATCTGTTGCTGATAACCATTTAGGTTTTGCTTCGTCAGCGTCTGATACTCCCCATAATGCCATTTGTTTATCCTCTCTTATGCTACTCTTAGAATAGCGTTAAACGTCTTTTTAAAGGATTTTTGATCCTTTCTTAAAAGTCTTAAGTATTTAGACCTCGGTGATGGTTTAAGAGTCAATAAAGCATCTTTTACTTTTACTGCATCTTTCCATTTAACCTTGGTTTTCTTCATATCATCTGTCCTAACATCGGTATCTCGTTTAGTGTCTTCCATACCTTTTAGTTGCATTAATACGTCTGCATCAGGTCTGAGTTGCATTCCTTTTGCACCTTTTGAATCCATTGCATCCATTGCTGTCTGCACTACGTCATCATCTCCTGCTTCGGAATACTTCCCACCTGCCATCTTAGAGATTTTCTCTAATTTGGACTTAAGTTCTTTTTCATTCTTGCTCTGTGCAACTGCACGAGCAACTTTCTTATTGCCTGCATCGGACATCATGCCGAAGTCTGCAATAACTTCCATCACGTTATTGACCTTTTTAGCCTGATCTTTAATGTATCCGAGTTTTGCTATTTTCTCTTTAAAGATACGGTATCTTGCATCAAGTCTATCCATGATGACTAATCCGACTCGTTATCGCCTTTCCAGTTCTTGTCAACGTAGTCGTAAAATTCTTTTTCTTTGTCCCCTTTTAATTCGGCTGGAGACTTAACACCAAATTTCTTTAGTGCAGATTGAAAAAACTTCTGATATTCGGCTTTGTCACCAGTAACTTCTTTGACTGGTGCATCTTTAACTGTTGTTCCACTTCCTTTTCTGCCGTCTTTTTCAGCAACTCTTCGTCTTGAACCGTCTGCCTTAATCCACTCAGTTGCAAGTCTTTCTTTAACTGCGTCAATTAGACCTTTTGGTAAACTTTTTATATCGTTCATTGTTTTAATTCCCCTTTTTCAAAATAATTGAAAAGTTGTTCTTTACCCTGTTCATTAAGTTGCAACTGTTTTGACAGACGACCTAACATGTTTCTTTCCATGAGTTTTTCAACCGTTTTTTCAAGATTGTGTGGTTTTTCTTCCACTTCTTCTGCAATAAACCCTGTTCCATCGCAGTTTGGACACGTTTCTTGTCCTGATTCAGAGACTTCTACTGTTTCAGTAGGTTTTTCTACTTGTTCCCCATCGATTTCTTTCAAAAGTAATTCGATTTCTTCGGTAACTGAGGGCTCTTTTACACTTTCATCCATATCATCTAACAAACCATCAATAACTTGATCTGCATGATCAGGATCATCAGTCTTAATTAAACCATGATCATAGGCATGTCTCAATAATGCCATCTGTAAAGGACTTCTATCTTTAGGGAAACTTCCTTTTAGTTTGGCAAGTTCTCTCTTATATTTCTTTTTAATTTGATCGAGAGACATTGACTTTCCTTCGTCAATTGCCACCGTTGCAACTTCTTGCACATGTTCACGAACTTGTTTAAGTTTATCGTGCCAGTTTTCTGATTTATAACTCATAGTCTTATTTATAATATTGTTTTCTTTAGATACGGATGATAATGTTCTTCTATCCTTATCACTAAATCATCAACACCCTTTTGTAATTGACATTTTCCTTGTTTGGGAAGATGATAATCTATTCCCACTTTAAACTCTATAGATGGTCTATCTTCCACTAAAAATTTCCATCCGTTTCCTTGTAAAATATGTATAGTTCTTGATCTAGTGTCTGAACGATACCACGTTAGGTCTCGTTGATCTATATTCTTTGAAAAGGTTCTGATACGATATTCTCGTCCAGTCCCATGTTTCTCTTGAACTGTCTCAGTGTATGGTAACACGTTTGCCATCACTGTCTTACTCCTATTTACTTGTATAAATGTCCGCCGTGGTAATTTCGAGGATACTTTGCAACAAAATCTATGTATCGTTGATCTGTAATATTTCCTCTTGCACCTTTGGCAGCCTGTTTCCAACCTGCGGGTTTGAATATGTCACCGTTTGCAATGTCTATGAATGCATGAATAGAACCTGCCTTACCCATTTCCCATGTTTCAACACGGTAAAATTTCTGTGCTTTTCTTGCCTTGATCTCGGTCTTTCTTTCTTTGTGCATCTTTGCAAACTCACCACTGTTTAACTGTTTGTTAATTGCATCTTCATACTTTTTAACACCATCTTCGACTGAATGATCACCTTGTATCTGACCTGCTTGAGTTGATGGTAATACTGGTGCTTCATTAATACTTTCATTTCTTATGTCAACTTCGTTTCGACCTATTCTTAATTTTGTCAGTATCTTTTCTACTTCTGAACCACCCCAAACTGGGTGGATATTAGAAATTATGATAGCATCATCACTGTCTTGCATAACTTTTGCACCTTTACCAAGTTTGTTTTGTGCCTTTTTTAATGCCTTGAGTAGGTTTGACATATGTTTTGAGTCTATGTCCATTATGGTCACATCACCCTGTCTTTCTGCAAGAATCCTTTCGAATAGTGAAGGATTTGAAGCTAAATATTCTTGATCTTCTTTTCTAAGTTTTACTAGTTTTTGTGAATCGTATTTGAATCGAGAGATTAAATTAGACGCTGCAAGTAAGGAAATGAAATTAATATCTGCCTTGTATAGTGCAACCAATTCGTCTTCGGGTCTACCCCTCATCATTGCTAAGAGTTTCTTACCTGTTGAAGATGTTGGATCAACACCTTTAAGACCAGCATATGCTGATTTTAATTTCTTTATCTGTGGTTCTGAAAATCCTTCTATTATCTGTTCAAAGGTAACTTCTTCATTTGCATATTGAAGTGCTTTCTTCACATCTTTATGATTAGAGAGACCTCTTTTAAGTTTCTCAATCTTTTTAACTGCATATGTCATTGCACCACTATGATCAAGTGCAATTGTTGCTGCTTTTCTGACCATCTTATCTTTGACTGGATTTTTTCTAAAGTATGAACTGATCTCTTGTCCAGTAAGTATAGAACCATCCATTCTTCCCATTTTTTCTTGGAATTCTTCGAATGATGGTTTATCGTATTCAACACTTTCTTTCATTGTTGCATCGATGTCTGCTTTACTGTAACCAAGATTCATTAATTTTTCTTTGAATGCTTTAGTTCTTCCATCGACACCTTTCTTTTCTTTCATTCCATATCCCCAATCCTTCAACCAATTTTCTATTGGGTCTTTCTCTTCACCCATGGCTATATCTATTGAAGAACCTTTAAGTTTCTTCCACTCGGCAGCCCATTGTTTAACTTGTTTGAGATCAACACCGTATTTCTTTGCAATCTTGTTTACATTCAAACCGTCTTCAATGTCTGCAGCGATCTTTGAGAAATAACCTTCATCAAAATCCACTTCTTCTAGGTCTTCTGACTGAACGAATGCATTTTTCCTTTTCTTTAAATCTTTATCATCCTTTCGATCATCACCATCTGCACAATTCTCACCGTCTTCTTTCTGAACTTCTGCATTGATCATACTTCCCCAACTCTTACTCTTGTTCGGGCCGTAGGTGTTTAACCATTTAGTAATTACACCCCTTGCATCTTTGTTAGATGGTAGAGCTGCAATATCATCTGCTAAACCATCATCATCAACATAAGGAGAGATTGCTTGTTGTGCATCTTTTGCTTTAAGAGGTTTTTGTAATAATTTCTTTAATGCCTTTTGTTGTTGTTTGGTCTTAGGAACTGTCATTGTTCCTTCTTCTAGAGGTTTTTCTGTGACTGTGATTTCTTCGTTATAAGGATAACCTTTAAGAGGATTTGAAAATACTTGTGAGAATTGTTTCCGAGTTTTTTTCTTTTGTTCGTGGAAAAACTTTTCTCTTTCTTTTATAAAAGACATAACAGTTTGGCCAGGCGTATCTGCTTGATATGCAGTCCTAGTTTCATCAGTTCCCTGTTCGTGAACTCCGTTATCTGTGTAATTACCTGACATAATTTCCTCTCTTATCTATTTATTTGCATTAAAAGCAGCGATTGCCATTGACCTAACTTTTTTTGCAGATTTACCTTTGAATTGTGGTGCATCTGATTTACTAAAATCACTGATGTAATCACCTACAGTTGCATTTGCATCTAATTCTTCTGTTACTTTAAGACCTAATTTCTTTTGATATCTGTTAATCTGTTTTAGTAAAGTCTTCTTCTCACCCTTATTCTTTGTGTTAAGATACTTTTGCATGAGATCAATCATTGCATCACCATCAACACCTTCTGAATGTGTGTGCATACCCTTCTTCTTGTGGTGTTCATTTGCAGTTCGAAGTGCAGCTAATACCCTTGAATCATCTGATAATCCTTTCTTCAATTTCTCTATTGCTTTGACTGCACCAGTATAATTTCCTTGAAAATATTTTGGAGACTTGATAAGTTTGATTGCCTTGTTCACTAATGAACGTGAGAATGATTCTTGAATGGATTCTGCTTTATAACCCTTTTTAAGTAAGTCTTTCTTAAACTTTTCAAGTGATGGTTTGTTTTTGAATATTTCCATATCAAAGAAATCACTGCCATCTTTATGTTTCTTTTTACCATCGTGATAACTTATAGTATATTTTGCCTTACCAACATTGTCTGTTTGACGAAATGTTTTTTTACCTTCTGAAAAAGATTCTCCATATCCTATTGCATCTTTTTCCTTATTCTTTGGTATTGAATCCCAATACTTATCTCTTGAAGATGGTAATTTTCTAATGGAATTATATAATTTGTTTAAATTAACTGGTGGTTTTAATTTCTTTTTCGTATCACCAAATGCTACCATAAGTGGATCGGGGCCATGGACATAATCTTTTTTAAAGAGTTTAATTGCATGTTTTGGTGCATGAATTCTAAGATAAGCTTGAACTAATTTATCTGCTTTTTTCCAGTCTGATTCTTTACCAAACCTAATCTCGAAATCATCAATCATTTCTTCTTGAAGATTTGCTTCAAATAAAGCACCTATATCACCACCACTTACATAATCAGGTAACATTTTGTTTAAATCAAAAGCTGAAATCTTATGGATTTTTGCAACTTTTTTTGCAAAAGCACCCATTGTCTTACTCTTCATCATCTTCTTTGCAATATCTTTACCTTTTGCTTGTTTCTTGGAGAATGCTTCGTTTGTTTCTCTTGACGATTGATTTGCTTCTCTTTCTTTTTCTGTATCGTCATTATCTTTCTGTCTTTCGTTCTCTCTTTCGTGACGTGTTTTAAGTGCCTCTTTTTCTCTTTCGTGTTTATTTGCAAGGTCATCTATTTCCCCTGCTTGGTCTACTTTAAGTCTTGCAGCGTCTTCTGCATCTTCCATGAAGACATTAAAAGTTTTTGTGTGGGGATAATTAGGAGTTTTTATAGGATATCGTTGCAAAACTTGATCTATATCATCGTCTTGAATTTTCCTAATTCTATCTATAATCTTGAATAGTGTTGTCATAATACTATTTATCCTTTTGCTTTCTTCATTAATTCATGTTCTTTCCAATGAAGTGCATTCTTAGTAGAAGGGAATCTAGAAGTCCATGACAACATTTGACCGTAGAGTTTGTTTGCCTTTTTCTTCAATGCATCCAACGTATCATCATTCTTTACTTCAATAAAATCATTACCAAACATTCTCAGGTAATCTTGACCGTGTTTTTGTGCATTCATCCAATCCTTTTCAACTATCGCAGGTGGAAGTTTTCTTGACCGTGCTAAATTTCTATCCTGTGCATTTGCAAGTGAAGTGTTTACATAGATCATCTTGTATTCATATCCAAGTGTATCTAATAATGCTTTGTATGCCTGTATTTTAGTTTTCTTTGCACTAGTAGTGTCAAAGATTAATCCGAGTCTTCCTTGGATATATCCATTCAAACCTTTTGCAACGAGTTCCTTTGCTCTTCCACGAAGTTGATCCCTGACCTTGGGATCAATTGTTCTTAAATCCAATGAAATTGAATTTTTCTTTAATGCCTTTTCAAATGCAGTGTCAGTGTTTACCAGTTTAAGACCAAGTGCTTTGAGGGACAGTGCATTCACTATAGTGGATTTACCACTGCCGGGGCCACCCATGAGGAACACTGCCTTAAAGATACCCTGATCATATACCCCTTCCTTAATCAAGTCTTCTAAGATGTAGGTTGGTAGAGTTGACTCTGTAATCCCCATACCTTTTCTGACTGCCTTATAGAGTGTCTCTGCATCTTTCTTGTTTTTCGATGGAACACCCTTTTTAAATTCTTCGAAATCACCCTTATCTGCAAACATTCTTAGTTTTGATGCACTCATACCTGACACGTCATCTGAGTCGGGGTCTCTTTCCCCTGCTGAAATGATTTCAATCGATTTAAAATCGTAGTGTCCGTGTCTTCCGTATTTTCCGTTGTATGTTCGGATGAGTTGATCAAATTCTCGAACCCTATCTGACCCTACAACAAGTCTTATACTAGTGTATCCCTGTTCATACAAGAATGCAAGACAATCAAATATCGTTCTCGCAGGAGTGTCTATTACTTTAACCTTCTTAAAGAACTTCCTAAGAAACTTTATCTTAACTTTGTGGGTTAGTGGATTTTTTCTTGCATCCACGGAATGAGTTGGAAACAACATAACGTGAAATCCACCCTTAGATGCTTTGTTTAATTTATCAACAAGTTTTCCATGTCCTATGGTAGGTGGATTGAAACGACCAAAAGTGAACACTACACCCTTGTCTTTCTTTGCTTCGTTTATAAACGATTCAAATGTTTTAACTGGTGATATTTCTGATGGTTTTATTTCCATTACATCCATTCCTCAAACATGTCTTTTCCTACTCCACAATCGGGACATTCCCAATCGTCAGGAAGGTCTTTAAAAAGGATGTCTTCTTCCCATTCATTATACTCATGGGCACAGACGATGCATTTGTAAATATGCATTTACGCATCCTTCTTCTTCTTAGTCTTCATCATCTCTTTTGCTCTTACTTTAGGAATCATTTTCTTTGCAATTCTTTGGATAGCAGACTTCTTCTTCTCTAATCTTTTTTCTAGTTCTTTCTTTGCACCCATAGACAAATCTGATTTACTTCTACCCTTAAGAATCTTCCTGATTAAAAGATTTCTTGCAGCCTTATTTGCTTTCTTTGCAACCTTTTTAGGATTCAGAATAGGTTTCTTCATTGCCTTCTTTCTTTTGAAAAGAATCTTTGCTTTGTTCCTTCTGAACGCAGCGCGCATCTTCATACGAGTTTGCATAGATGCAACCTCTTCTATTCCTTCTTCTCCTATAAATTCTTTAAATGATTTCATCTTAACCTTTTAATGGTGCTAGTTTGTTCTTCTTTCTCAATACATTTAACTGTTTGACAACCTTCTTGTATGCATCTGACCCTGCTGGTAAGTCCATTGCATTACCAAACAATTTAGACATTTTTGCATCATCAGGTGTTCCCCAAAATTCTCTTAATCGTGGTTCTGTTCTATTATACTTTTGTGTAACAACAGATAAATTAGACCTGTCATTATTCAAGGGATCATTATCCTTATGATGCACGTCCATTCCTTTAAGGTTCTTTCTATTCTTTAAGAGTCTTCGTGCTTCGTTTCTTTTAGATCGTCTTGCAATCTGTTCGGGTCTAGAATGATAATTCTTATACTCTTTCTTGTAGTTCCGTTCTTCACCCCACATTCTAACAAATTCTTGAAATGAAAACATCTTACTTATCCCACTGTTTTGCAGCGGTGAAATTATTGAATGCAAATTCCATTCGATCAACCAATTTTACTGCCTTACCTTGTCGATCAATTGCAACATAACCTTCGGGATTAACTGCTTCAAATCCCTTATCCGTTTTCTTGAATGTTCCTATTGACTTAACCCTATTCAATGCATTGATAATAAGTTGTTTTGACTTTACAAGGTATCCTTGAAACTTTGTTAAATTGATCAATAATTTTTTAAGACCTTTTAACTCGGACATTATCTGTTCACCAATCTCTACTTTAACATCAATGTTTTGTTGTTTCTTTAACTTACCAACTACCTTATCTCTCCAATACACTTCAACATGATTAAGATATCCTTCGGGAGTTGGGTTGTAGGTTCCACTTCTGATAAGTGCATTATGATATGTCTTATAAGTTGCACCTGCGGCACCTTTACTAGTCATGGTTTTTTGGATTTTCATAAACTTACCTAAATCGTTCTTGGTGATACCATGAAATGATTTACCCACTACACTCAATGATTGTGTTAACGTAAGTGTTTCTTTTGCAGTCATGTTTCCAGTTCCACTAACATCTTTATAGGTTGCATCATCAACCCAAATATCTTTAGAATGTCCTAAACCTTTAAGGTTTACACCAAATGATGCAGACAATCCATCGATTGTTGACCCCTTGTAAGTAGTGTGAAATACTATACCAAATTTTGCATCTCGAATCTCAGAACCTAAGTCTGAATCTTCGTCCACTGCATAGAGAATAGTATTGGGTTGAAAGGTAATATAAGACTTACCATCTATATTTTTTGTTTTCTTATCTCCACTGGTAAACATTAGATCACCTTGAAGAATATTTTTAAAAGATAATTTAGATAGATGTTTGAATGCTTCTAAGAATTTAGTTTCAAGATCACCACTTAATTCGGGTGCATCTTTGATTTGTTGTTCGGATGTATAGAACTTAGGGTCTTTAGTGAATAGAGATTTCTTTGCAACAAAGAACTGATTCGTTTCGGGATGTTTTCCAACAAAAAGAGCAGGAGCTCCGTCCCATTTAACAGTCATATTGACTTTAGACTTGGAGTTCCCCTTTAACATGTCTCGAAGGCCTCGTAGGAAGTTAACTGCACCCCTACCACCATCAATACCTTGATTGATGATTTCGTCTTCTAGATGTTCTAAATGTAAATTTTTTGCGCCCATAATAGTAGAATAACACTTTTGTGTGTGTTTATCTACTATTTATGATTTTTTTACGTTGCAGATTGACCGTATGCTACATCCATAGAAATCTCCCAATTTCCATCGATTTGTGCTTGGTATGCAATCTTCTTAAGATTCATATTATCAATGACTGCTTGTGCAGCTGTTTTATCTGTTGTCCAACGTGAAAGTTGTGTAGCAATATATGTGTCAACTTCTGATTGTGTTCCAAGATCACCTTCGCCTCTGCAAACTAAAGGTTCAGCAGGATCACCAGCCGTTTCACTATAGTTGGTAATTGCAGTAGATAATTCTTCTTTAGTAGTTCCAGCGGAAAGACCGTCATAGAAATCAATCATTTTTTGTTGTTCAGTCATGCCTGATTGGATACTAGTAATATTTGTGTTTATTACTGTAATAGTATCTGCAAGATCGTCAAGATGTGCCATTTGTTTACCTCTAAATTAAGTGATTTATATCGTTATTTAGGTTTTTGCAAGTGGCATAGAGTGTAGATGTTTATCTATTTTGTTGATTTGTCGAGTAAGTAATCTGACTTGTTTTTTGTCGTTTTCTGATTTTGCGACGCGTAACTGCATTTTCAACGATACCTTTTTACTGATATCATCAATAACTTCATGTGATTTTAAGTTCTTACCCATAATATTAAATAATGTATAATGGTATTTATATGCATTTTACATATTATTCAGACATAAGAGATACCCCTCATATCCTTTAACCTGTTGAACTAAATTTCCTCTATTACCGTTTGCGCCTTCAAACTCATCACAAGTATCATCACCATCATAATAATATGCCCAGTTTCCTTTTTCATATCTAAGATAATCATTAGTATCATAATAATAACTCACAAAGTTGTCTCTATATTGAATAGTTGTGTCTAGGTCTGTGAGTGTTGTGTGTATATCTGTTAATGCATAAACGTCTCTATAAGACATAATATCTAACATATCATAGTTAAATGACGTGTTACCATTCTGCATTTCAAACAAAAAATACGATGATGAAGACAAGCATGTGTCATCAATACTTCTTAAATTACCTTTGATCCTATAACTATGATAACATCCATTACCAGTAGTTGGCATAAAATCAACAAAAGTATTTTCTACTCCATTGACCTGTTCAACTGCAATTCGTATAGTATCACCATCAATCAAATCGTATGCAATATAGTTTTCAGATATTCTAACTTCTGCAAGAGAGGTTATATTTTCAAGTGTAATTTCTATTGCATTACCCTCTGCATCTAAAATTTGACCTGTAGAATTTGCAATTAATCCATTGATGTTATGCATTCTTGAAAATACAAAATTATCATCCGCTTGTTCTGTTGGTGATTCGTTTCTTAGATCAAAAGTAATAGTTACGAATGGTGTATTTGTTAGAATTGATTCTACTAAATTACTTGATACCATTGATATCATATCAAGATTATAATGTTCTTCAACAACTCTTTCAATCTTACTTGACGTTCCTAAAAAATCAACTATCCTTTCTCCAATTTCTTGTTTCTCAACATCTTCTGATGCAATAAAATCTTCATAAAAGTCTACTGGATTTATGTAATATTGATTATGTAAATCAAATAGAACATCGTCTATCCTTGAGGTTACATTATTTGCAATAGTATTAGCAGACACATCACATCCTTGTGATGCATCTATAGATGTTGTAAGTTCGTCTTGAATATAGGAAGTAAATAGTGTGGTAAAAGGTGTTATATTTGCCTTCTCAGTAGATGAGTTATAAGGAAAATACATCATGGTATATGCTTCAGTGACCGTTCCCCTAGTAGAGTCTGTTGCCCCTACAGGGACTTCTGCAACCCTTGGTCTATTAGATGCACATGCTAAAGTGTAATCATCAATATAAAGAAATTGAGATTCAACAAAGTAATACTCTTCGTTTGCTAAATCTTCTGTTGCAGATGGTTCACCTTCATCTTGCACTAGATTCCAATTGAAATCTATAAAAACATTTGCACCACTGATATACCCATCAATAACCTTTGTCTGTAATAGATAAGGATTACTTGATGCAGTCGGTGTTGCCGTGACAGCTGTCGATGATAGCGAGGATTCTCCTACTGAATACTCAGTATTCCCACCACCACATGCAGTTAAAATCGTTAATAATAATATACTCAAATATCTCATAATTTTCTCCAAAAAATCTTTAAAGAGAGATACCCCACAGCAGTTCCAGTAGGACTAGACCCATTATCATCGATACGTTCTGTGTCTGCACGGATAGGCTCTGTGTCAGTATCGAATTTGAGGATCGCCAGAGTGGGATATCCCAATTCTTAACGTCTATTATAGTAAAAAGCATAGGGCAGTGTCAATAGGAAAAATCCTTAAATTTCTGTTGTTTTGCCCTGTCGAATACAGGTGTCTCATCATCATAATTATCCGCGGCATCAATTAATTCTTCCTGTGCTTCCTGTTCACAATCATATAACTTCATACGACTTCTATCGATCCCTATAACGAATCGTTTAAAGATTGTTGGATCATTATATCGATTCTTTAACTGTTTAATGACTATTTGGTCTAATTCTTCTAATTCATCAGATGTAATCATTGCAAACATAAAATCTGCTGTTGTTGGTAATCCAAATGATTCAGATGTATCTGTTAAACCAATATCAGTAGAACCAAAACCACTTCTTGTGGTTTGAGTTGCACTCATAATTGGAACATTATATTCCACAGCCAATCCTCTGATTTCTTCTGCAATACTTTTAACTAATGTGTATGAGTTTGCGCCTGCGCCTGGCCTAATTCTGTTTGATGCACAGATATTTAAATAGTCAATGAATATTACATCGGGCCTAAAATCTTTCTTAATCTCTAACTCTTGGATTAAGTGTCTGAAATGACCAACATGAGCTGCCGCAGTTGGGTATTCTTTAGTAACTAACTTCCCTTTAGTTTTTTCTTTAATCTTATCAATCTTTTTACTATACATTTTCTTGGAAAGATCAGGTAATTCCTTCATTGGAATATTAAGAATGTTTGCATCAATTCTCTCTGCAATTCTTTCCTCACTCATTTCAAGTGTAATGTAAAGAACATTCTTACCCATCATAAGACTTGCACTTGCCATGTGGCACATGAATAGGGATTTACCCACCCCTGTTCCTGCCAAACAAATGTTAAGTGTCTTATTGGGTAATCCACCTTTCGTAATCTTATTAAAGTATTCTAAATCAAATGGAAGTTTCTCTTCTTCCGTATGATAAAAATCAAATCTTTGATCTTCATCTTCAAGTTGATCATGACCTATGGATATGTCAAAAGACACGGAAAGCGCATCCTTAAGAAGTTCGGGTATTTCACCTGTAGACCTTTTTGATTTCTTGTCAATGACTTCGATACTGTCCATGACTGCAATATAGATTGCTCTATCTTTGCACCATTTTTCAGTTTCATCAACCAACCAGTCTTGTGGTGTATCTTCTTTATTTTTACCAATTATCTCTACAATAGACTTGGAGTTCTTAACAACTATCTCGTTTAAATTAGAATTGTTATCAAGATTTATGAGAAGTGCCTCTATTGTTGGAGTTTTGGTATACTTATAGAAGTATGTCTGTATCTCTGAAAATACAGTTTTTTCATCACTCTCGGTGAAATACGCCGACTTCAGAAAAGGAATTACTTTCCGTGAATATGCTTCATTTTGAACTAGATTCTTGAGAATCGTCTGTTCTAACCGTTGTTCCATAACTAAAATATCTTTGTGCTGTTTCTTCCAATTGTATCATTACATCTTCTGTAAAATACTTTTCGGGATTATTATTAATCGTTTTTGCAAACTCTGTTTTACCTGTGGGTAGTAATACCCTTGTGGATGCCTTTTTGAAAATATCAAATGCAAGTGCCATATCTAATAGACCATAGTATCTATCGAGTCCTTTGTCATAAGTTAATCTGACATCGACTACTCTATTCTCTACGGTTAACCTAGATTTTGCATTCTTGCAATGAATAATATTTCCAATGATCTGCGTTCCTTCCTTTTCTTTCTTCCTAGAAAGATATACGATTGATGACGCTGCATACTTAAGACCTGATCCACCACCCATTTCTTTTTGTGGGAACATAGAACCAATCACATCATATGTGTGATTAGTTACAATCATAGGAACTTTTGCACGACCAAGTTTTAAGGTAAGAACTCTAAATGTTCCTTTAACAATTTGAGCTCGGGTCATATCCTTAGTTTCTTTTCCCTCGGCAGTGTCTTCTATTTCTTTAGTTGTGGATAACATCCCAAGTGAATCTATGACAAACAACATTGGTGGTCTCTCTTTTTCGGGAGTTTCCAAATATTTGTCTAAGATACTTAAGGATTGATTACGGAACTCTTGAACAGTGACTACTGGAACAATTACGACTCGCTTAGAATCAATACCTCTTGATTCAATCATATCTTTTGATAATGCAGATTCACTCTCAAAGTAAATAACTGCAGCTTTGGGATTATCCTCAAGGAATTTTTGACACACTCCTAAGGCAAAATAGGTTTTACCTGTTGCAGATTCCCCTGCGAGTGCTGTGATTTTGTTAGATGGTAGTCCACCGTAAAGTGAACCACTTAGGAGTGCATTGAAAATGTATGATCCAGTATCAATAAATGAATCTACATCACCAGCTGCGACTCCATCGGAAACGAGACTTGCATACTCATTACCACTGGATTTAATTAAGTCTTTAATAAATGACATAAACACCTCTCATAATGTATATACATTATATCATGAAATTGTTGAAATTGACTAGAGGGTTTTTAGTCTTTACCGTTATATTTTTCGCACATTTCACCTTCTCCATTCAACCATCTTTCTTCAATCATGACTTTGATTTGATGAATTTGTAGTTCAATGAGTCCAAGAGATACGAAAAGAACTCCTATTAGAGTGAGATATAATATGTCTAGTGTTGTTATATCCATAAGTCTACCAAAACACTAATAAAAATACTATAAGATATACTACTAATATAAAAATGTCCATGTTATGCTAATCCTTTTTCAATCAAGTATTCTCGATTTTTTAAATGACCTTTTTTAATATCATCTTTACTTTGTCCATGATACGGAACTGCATGATGTGCTTCAATTGCCATATCATTCCAACATTCGGTCTTATCGGGATTATATAGATTGCCTAATATTCTCCCAAATTTACCTTTTGCAGAACTTTCTACTAAAATGTGTGGGTATTGTTCAACCCAATCTACTAAAAACTGTTTTGCAAGATTTCCAAATTTCTTCTCTACTTTGTCTCTTGTTCTACTTTCGGGCGTGTCGATGCCAACGAGTCTAACTCGTCCTTTCTGAAAGAAGTTGAAGCCTAGGTCTAACATCACGTCAATGGTGTCGCCGTCAACGACTCTTAATACTTTTGCTTTATATATAAAAGGGTTCATAGTGTCTATTCTATTTATTGAAAGAAAGAATCTAAACTTGCAACAGGTTCAACATTCCAATTTATTAAATTGATAACTGCCTTTAATGGTTCCACAAATGACTTATCAAACTGTTTATCATAATCCACATATCTCCTTAAATCGAATTCCCTAGGAAAAACATTTGTAAAAGATATAACATTTTCATTCAACGTATTGGGTATTGTTAGATAAGTGAAGTGTATTTTATCCCCATTTTTGATTAATTCATACCGTTTATCAATGTTCTTTTGTTTAAGTAAGTGATTGAATAACAATGCACCCCTGACATGAATTGGTGTTCCCTTTGAATATATGTTAGATACGTCTGAATACTGTTGTAAATTATTACACCCTCTTGGTGATGCAACTTCTTCGGGTGGAAGTTTTCTAAATTCTTTTCTTGATGTCTCTACAAATTCCCACAAATCTTCTTCTGTTCCTTGCATTACTAGGTGGAATGCCTCTGTTAATTTACCCCTAACCCACTGTGGTGTTGAACTCTTTGCAGTTTCAATACCCATCATTTTGAGTTTAGGTTCACGGAGTCTAACCCCTTCGTTATCATGAACATTTAAAATATATCGTTTTTTTGCAGTCCAAATACCTCTATCTGCAATCACCTCTCTACCCATGTCCATCTTTTGTTGAAAGGCATTGGTGTATTTTGCGAGGTCTTCAAATCCATTCGTCAAAACACTCTCGATTTTCTCTTTTGCAATTGTATCCAAGAAGTCAATAATCTTCGTTTTTGGAGTGTCTTCGGGAAACACTTGAGACACTAGTTTGTCTAAAGTTATATACAGTGAATCCGTATCCATTGCAATCACATAATCTTCATCCTCAGTTTGAAGAATCTGATTAAGATATTTGTTAATAGTCTTTTCTGCCCATTGAATCACCAATTGTCCTGATGTCGTAATTGCCTCTGCAAGGTCTATACTAAAGAATGCGAAATATTGGTTCGCAAGAGCTCCATATGCGGAGTTTAATGCGATCTTTCTGACTTGCTGGTTGTTATACGCTCTTTTAATTAAAACGTCTAATTCTGCGCGTCTTTCGGCATCTGCACTCTGATATTCAACCTGATACTCAATCATCTTTTTCTTCCACAATCGTCTCTCATCGTAGAATTTTTCCATGAGTTCGGGAAGGAATCCTTGTTTATCTCTCTTGAATAACACTCCATTAGGTGTCACAGTGTGTTTCTTAAGATGAGATAAATCAACTTCCTCATTCAATATCTTATTTACACTGACATCCTGTTTGTCACCCTTCACCATTTTCTCAGGTGAAATATTATACTGCATAATCAAATGTGGATATAGACTGTTTAAGTCAAATGACACTACCCAATCATGACCACCTACTTGTGGTTCCTTAACATATGCACCTACAATAGAATGAGTTTTCCCTTCATATTTAAGTCTCTGTGGTGGAGTTGCAATGTTTTGTTCTTTTAAGAAATTATAAATGATGGTTTCCCAATACTTTACCATCCCAAAAGTATCATTATAATTGCACTTTGCATTATAAGACATTGCCTGAACTAACTCAATCAATCCAAGTTTGTCTTCCAACTCTTCAATTAAAACTGCATCCTTGACATTATACTCAAGAAACTTTGGATAGTTCTCTCGGTAAAGTGTATGAAGATTTCCATACTCAGAATAATCTAACTTACCTTTACCCAACTCTACATTTGCAATGTGGTTTAATGAATAGGATTCTTGATTAACAAAAGTGTGTTTACGATATAGTTCTAGATAGTCAAGAATGTTAACACCATACAAAGTGTATGCCATGTTCTTATCACGATATTGACCACCAACCCATTCTCTAACCTGACTCATTCCCCATGGAGAAAGTTTTTTATGTTCATCCTCACCAAGAATCTTGTCAATACGATTACACAAATAAGTGATATCAAATGAATCAACATTCCATCCTGTAATGATATCGAAAGACTGTTTTCTCCAATATGCAATAAACTGTCTGAGAAGATCAGGTTCATTTTCACATTCATGATAAACAACACCATTTTTCTCCCAAGGCCCGATTCCAAATGTCTGTGGTTGTTTACCAAATGGTTTGATGGTTATTGCATTGACCTTTTCTTCTGCAAGTGCTGGTTCGGGAAATCCATTCTCACTTTCACACTCAATATCGAGTGATGCAATTCGAATTAATTTAGGATCGTAAGGAATAACTCCTTGGAATTTATCTGCAATGTAAGTGTAAACATAACGATCATATCCGTGGATTTGAAATCCTTTGACGGCATTATATTTCTCTCTGAACTTTCTTGCACCACCCATTGAATTGAGATTAACCATCTCAAGTGGTCTTCCATCTAATGAACGATATGGAGAATCTTTTTTAGTTGGAACGTAATGATTAGGACGATAGGCAACAGACAGTTTTACCTGTTTGTTTCCTTTATATCCTTTGACTAGAATCTTGTCACGAGTGCGACAGACATTTGTATAAAAATCCATACTGTTATTATAACACAGCTGGGTCTATTCTACTAGAGTCTTTGGAGTGTCTTCTTGAAAATGATTTTCTAAAACTAAAAGTTTATCTTCTGCTTCTGCAATCAATTCTACTTGTGTGTCAATTGCAGATAGAATTTCGGGATGTTCCCCGATACCTGCTGAATTGGTTAAGTAGATTTCAATGTTTGCTTGCGCTTCCGCAATTGCACCTTGATACTTTAGTTCTAGTGCCTTCACTATAACTGCTCTCATAATATACCTCAATTATCTTTTATTACCAGTTGCTACCTTGTAATTTGTTTCTAATGCTGGTCTAGGTTCGAAAACCGTTACAACATGTCTATATGGAATATCAAAATTGTATTCCTTTGCATATGCAGCCCATGGTGCAAAATTTACACTCATAGATTGCGTTTCTTCATTTGCATCTAAAACTAAAATATTACAATCTTCAATTATATACGATAACTTCCACCATGCATTGGTAACAAATCCCATAAGGACTTGACCATTTAATAGTCTTATGCACTTTACTTTTTTACTAAACATTTTTTACCATTTCTTGTAGTTCTTTTGATCGTCTCCCTACCTGACCAAACCAAGTAGAGTCTTCCATTTCGCTGGCCATTTCTTTCCACTCATGTCGTCTTGCACAACCCAACATTTTTCTGAATTTAGAAAGTCGTGGAGCTCCAAGATTAAAACACATATTCACTAAAACATGTTGTATATCTTCGGGTAATTCATAAAAGTCTTCTTCATTACCAAAAACATGAATTGTCTCAACCAAATGTGTTGCAAAATCTATTTCAAAGTAACCATCAACAACATCTTGATCAATACGTTGACCTACTGGCCAGTCATAATGTTCATCATCAGGTTGACAAAGATGTCCTATTCCTAATGTTTTTAATCCTAGAGAATCTAAGTAGATTTCTAGAACTTCACCTTCATGTCTCTTTATCTGTTCTTTCAATATCTCTTTGTTCATGCTTTATTTTTTCCTCTAGGAGTTCAACTAAGATATCACCCATTAATGTGTTAAGTTCTTTATTATTTATAAGGGTGTTCATCCCCTCTCCTGACAAAGGTAGTCTTCTAATGGTTCTTTCAAAATTGATATTGGGTTTTCCGTCCTCAAATTGAACCTTACCATATTGATAAACCAGTCCTTTCCATTCACCACTGGTTATCTCTATCGCGGCGTCCTTTTCATTAGGATTTTCTACCACTTGAAACACTTCACCAAATAATTTCATCTTACGCTTCCCATGGAAATACTACCCACTTTCCTTCATTAAGGTGTAAAAATTGAACATCATCATTGTTTGGGCGACCAAATAAACATACTGGATGAACATCTTTATGAATAAACTCTATAATCTTTTTCATTGTAAACCCTGTATCATAGATATCATCAATTAATAATATCGGTGCAACTTTGTTTCCTATTTTGTTTAATAACCATTTTGGTTCTTTGTCAGTTCCGTCTCTACTTTGAAATCCTATAATACTCAATTCTGCATCTTTTAAATTAGATAAATGTGTTGCAATAGGTAGACTTCCTCTATAGATTCCAACGACATGTTTAAACTCTATGTTGTCTGCAATATAATGAATATCCTTTTTGTATTGAGTCCAACTATAGGTGAGTTTAGGTGAAGAACTCATTTAACGAACCCCCCCATTGCTCAGAAAGTTTATCCTGACTTCCTTGTAAGGGTAACCACTCGTTGATAAATTGTTCATAGTCGTTGATTCTTGATAATCCTCTGTCATTTAAGAGAGAAGGATTCTTTATGTATTTATCTACATGATCCATGTAATGCTCAACTGTTTGCATAACATTATAGAATGCTAACAGGTGAGACCCATCGAAACCAATGTCACTATGCCACTTAATTTTATTCTCTATATTTCTACTTGACCACTTAGTGCATTCTTCAATTAAGAAATCATAATCAAGTATATTAAAGGTCTTGAATGCCTCTTTATTTTTCTCATATAAATCACTGAACACTGGAACTAACTGATTTTGATAAATCCATGTGTCTGACTTCTTCGTTGTTGCTGGACTCTCTATATCAATGTTAATCCAATTCTCGTCTCTGTATCTTGAGAAGAACCATGAGTTGGCATGAGTTGATGAATCGTAAGAAACATTTTTTACAAAACTAAAATACTCAGGTGATATGAAAAATGGCATCATCATTTTGTGTGATCCCACTCCCAATAAATGAATGTTCTCTTTAAGAGACATTGGAATCTCTAAACCTTTAACTGCGTAGATCATTTCCATTCGGTTATCAAGACTTGCACCACTACATGCAGACGATAGAGAAATACCACAACAGTGTGATAACTCTTCTTCTGTTAATCCATTCACAATCGTTTCAATGTATTCTCTGTATGATTCTAAGTCCTGTCCTTGAACTATGAGTGTAATCTTAGTGTCACTTTCTAGTGCATTAAACACTTGTATCTGTCTCTTAACATTTGTAAGTGTTGATCTTGCAGTATTACCAATTAAGTCTCTTGCAAATCTTCTACCAAATGTAGATGTCTTCATTGACCATCCACTATTTGATCCATCAAACTCCACTGGAATATCATCAAAGATCATTGCAATATCTGAATAGGTTCCTTGATGATTATAAATCTTATCTTTTATCTCAGGTGTTAATCCTTTCTTTGTTCTTGAAAGTTGTAAACCGCCACTGTCTGCATATAGATTATGCCATTGAGGAAGATAGTCATGCATTGCAACTCCATGACTTGGTTCTGTATGAGAATTGAACAACATGGATATGTTTTGATTATCATATTTGTCGTTCATATATGCTATCTTATTATTAAAGACTTCTGCATATGGAACAAGCACGGACTGATCGTAATAGAGATTACTAGTCCCCATCGTCATACCTGAGATTACATATTCAAAATTAATCATTCACAATCGACATAAATTCTGCTCGTGCTTGAGGAATATCAAAGAATGCACCACCCAATCTACTTGTAACCATAGATGAGTTTACATCTTCAACACCTCTTGCTTTTACACAGAAGTGATCACACTCCATGTAAACTGCAACATTGTCAGTTTCTAATATCAACTGTAATGCACGAAAAGTTTGTTCAGTTAATCTTTCTTGAACTTGTGGTCTCCTTGCAAAGAAGTTTACCACTCTGTTTAGTTTTGACAGTCCTATTACATTTCCAGTAGGAATGTATGCAACATGACATTTACCGTAGATGGTTTGAAAATGATGTTCACAAACTGACTTAACAATGATGTTCTTTTGAACTACCATTGAATCAAATTTCATCTTGTTTTCAAATATCGTGCATCTAGGAAACTTCTCATAATCCATTCCACTGAATAGTTCATCAAAGAACATAGTTGAGACTCTAAGAGGACTATCTCTCATGGAATCATCTTCCATATCACAACCAATTTTTTCCATTATATCTCGGAATTTCATTTCGACAAACTCAACATTATGTTCATAACCACCGTTCATTGGAGTTTCTACTCCCAATTCAATTAAATGATTGTGAACTTGTTGTCCTAATTCTGCATCATACTTCATTCTATCTCTCCAAACCAATATGGATTTTCTTTCGTTTCAAATCTATTTAGCGGTTCTAAAACCTTATTGTGAAAATCCATTTTATAATTAACTCCTGCTTCAGTTTCCCACCATGACTCATTAAACTGAACTGAACTAATATTCAAATCTCCATCATAAAACAATGGACTAATCTCATTTCTAAAAAGGGTGACTTGCTCTCCGTCATATCTTGCACAACTAAATGTTCCATCAACATCATCAAGATAACCACCTAGTAATATGTGTCTATGTAATAATTCTGTATCCCAACTAAGACCACCATATCCGTCTTGCCATTCTTTTATTTGATACTCTTTAATGATACCATTGTGCCATAACATATCCTGTCTTATACAGGAAGGATGCATATCTTTACTTTGTGTTGTTGGTGCTTGAACATGACCTAACCAATATGTCTTATAAAGTGTTGAATCATATTCTTTAAAATAATCCCTGTCCCAAGTTATTCTTGGAAATTCACCAAGAGATTTTCTCATTCTTGAACTAAAGACCGTTTCACCGTCTCTATAATGTTTAAATGCACCTGTAACAAATTGTGTTACAGACCATGAATAATCACCTCTATACTGATTAGCAGTTGCTAACTCTTCAAACTTTTCTTTATCAAAACTTCCAAATATCGCGCACATTATAATGTTACCACCCAGTCTATTATTATATCATAAGGTATAGGGTCTTGCCTACCGACTTTCATGAAATTCATAATTCTTTCTGCACATGATGGACACTTCCCACATGATACTGATGCAAGAGGTTCATAGCAAGTCATTGTATGTTTTAATAGATCGAACTGACCTAAGTCTATTGCAATTTTAATCTCATCTGCTTTTGACATCTGACTGAACGGTGCAACAATCTCAATCGTATTATGTCTATTCTGTGATGCAACTGCATTCATTGAATCAACAAACTTTTGTGTTGTATCCCAATAACCATATTCATCATGAACTTGTAAACCTGTATAGACCTTATTACACTTCTGAACCTCTGCTTGCGATAATGCGAGTGATAGTAAAATCATATTCCTAAATGGAACATAGGTCACTGGTTGAGGATCACCCAACACTTCTTTAATGTTAGGCATGTCTATATCTGTCCCTTCAATATTTGCAGATAACGGTCTTGCGATCTCTCCTAATATACTTAAATCTAATACGGTGTGTTCAACACCCAATGCATTACAAAGTTCCCTTGCTTTAAATATTTCTATTCTTTGTTTTTGATTATAGTCAAAAGTAACTGCTTTAACATTGTCTTTACCATATTGGTCTACTAACATCATGGTTGCCACGGATGAATCTAACCCACCTGATAACACTACCAATACTTTATCGTCTAATTGTTTAACTTTTAATTCATTCATAATCGTATATCGTTCTAATTTTAGATTCATCATATCCAAATGTTTCTACCTGTTGGATAAGACCATCTAAAATAAATTTATGTAAATCAGGGAACATATCACCTGCTGAGTTTGGACTTCCATGAAATCCATCGTCCTTTGCTTTGTTATATAATTCTTTCTCAGGGATTATTGCAAAATTTTCTATTGCACCAACTTTTTTTAATTCTGTTAATGACTCTTTTGCTGGATCATAATTTCTTTGTTTTGGATTGAAATTTGCAATCACATTTTTATATGGATGTCCTAATCCTTGCATAGTTATAAAAAAGAGCATCATTCTCTCATACATTACACTTTTATATAACTCATCATTCTCATGTGGCCCTGCTTCGTAATTAAGATACGGCCATGACTCCCAAAATGGTTCGGGAACCATACCACCATTTGATACAACAATCATATCTACTTTAGGCCCAAAACTCTCTTGAAATTTTCTCCATTTTTGACTGCGGTAATAGGGTCTAGTCGATGTGCATAAAGATAAGAATGCAGTAGGTTGTGTTGGTATATGTTGTTCCACTACTCTTTCAAATGCTTCATGTAATATTGGAAGTTTTAAAACTTTCGTTTCACAATCCATTTCACTGGATGGAATCCAATCATCTGACCGAAAAAGTTTTTCATCACCTTTAGGGAGAAATTTATCTCTGTCTATTTTCATCTCTAGGTTTAGTTTGATAGTTCACTCGACAATAATCACTACAAAAATTAGAATCTTTATTTTCTACTCTATTAAAATCTGTAATTACAGATGTAAATGGGTCTCCACAATATATGCAGACTTCTTGTGAAGATCGTGCTATTCTTTTACTCATGTTCCTATTTGATTACCCCATATGTAACAGTGGACTCTTGCAGAAACATTATATCCTCTTTCCATGGTTTGTTCTGCAACCATCGCTGCATTATCGTGTTGACTTTCTTCTGTTGCACCTACAGGCATAATCCATATTGGATAGTTCACTTTAGAATGTCTAAAGGTTGCAATTGCATCTTCTATCTCATCCCATGATTGTTCTGAACCATTACAAACAAACTTTAACTGACCCACTTCTGATGCCCGAGTATATCCAGCAACTATATCAGGACAAATTCTATCCTTTTCTCCACTGGTTCCAAATATCTTAGGACTAACAGAAAAGAAAAATTCAGTATCTAATGCTTGCATCATATTATGTAATTCGGGTAGTATTTCTCTTGTTCCATTGGTTTCAATAGTAATCTTTGGAATTTTACCATATGCAACAAAGTATTCTAATATCTTGACTATGTTTTTTTGTGCAGCCTTCAATAACGGTTCACCACCTGTAAATGCAAGATGGTTATCATGTTTTATCTTATTGAGTAATCGAGTTGCTACCTCTTCAACGGTTTCATTCTTTTGAAGATGTTTGAATCTTTTTGACCACGAGTAAGAAGAATCACAACCATACTTAAAGACTGGTAAAGACTCTATCGTTTGCATAGGATGTAATGGTAGTTCTAGATAAGGTAATTCATAAGTAGATGGATCAGTAGGGTCTTTCTGACCAAACCCATTACACTCTAAATTACATCCAAAAAATCTTAACCATACTGTTGTCACTCCTGTATAGTGTCCTTCACCCTGTATGCTTTTGAATATTTCAGAATATAACATTATCTCATGCTTGGTAAATCCCCATGTAAGATTTCTCTATTAAGGTCTTTAAGATCACTAAATCGAAGTCTATCGGGGTCTTTAAACGGTTCATAGATTGCAGAGTTTTTTGCACACTCATGATGTTCACTACTTATTACCCAACATCTACTCTCATATTTTTCTTTCAGAAATGAATCTACATACTCACCAACATATTGTGCAAGCCCTTCACTACTAATTAAAGGAAATGTCTGTAATTTACAATGACCGTCTTCGGTCAATCCTTGAAAGGTAGGGACTAATGGATCATCAGATTGAAGGATTACTGTGTGGTCAAACCATTCGTCAAGTTGTCTTTTTACTTCTTTTAAACCACCAAAGTCTACTACAAAACCTTGCTTGTCTAAATGTTTACATCCAAAAACAAACTTAAATGAACGATCATAACCATGCAGTAAATAACAATCGGTGTCTGACTTCCAATTCCTATAGGCACAAGGCCCGATTTCAATATACTCTTTAGTTGACGTAAAACTCATCTAAAGATTTTCTAAAACATTCTGTGGTGTTGAAACTATATAAGGATCAGAATCGATGTTATCACCGAATCCATCTTCTACAAAAGTTTTTTCTATCACTCCGTTATCTACGACTAATGCATATCTCCATGATCTTCGACCAAAACCGAGATTTGCTTTTTCTACTTCTGCACCAATTTCATGAGTAAATTCACCATTACCATCGGGTAATGGATAAACATTAACAATACCTAATTGATCAAACCAATTATTCATTGCAAAAGTATCATTTACTGATAAACAGTAAATTTCTTCAATACCTTTTCCTTGAAATTGTCTATATAATTCTTCAAAGCCTGGCAACTGGTAAGTTGAACAGGTTGGTGTAAATGCGCCTGGCAATGCAAATAAAATTATTCTTTTGCCGGCAAATTGTGTTCCTGTTTCAAGGAACGCGAAGTCATCTCCTACCCTTATAGGTAAGGTAACATTAGGGATTGTATCTCCCACTTGAGGATTAAAACTCATAAATCACTCCATAATATAATTAGAATACACCTATTATACTACAAATAGGTGTGTTCTGTAAAGAGAGTTTCTTTATTTAATTTTGATAAGTTGAGGCTTATCTTCTTCGGGAATGACTCTCTCAATTGCGATACTCAAGATACCATCTTTAAGTTCTGCACCCACGATTTCTACATCGTCTGCAAGTGTAAAACTTCTACGGAATTCTCTTGATGCAAGTCCTCTATGGACATACTCTTGTTCGCTATCAGCCTGTTTTCCTTCTATTACAAGAGATTCTTTCTCTTTTGAAATAGAAACATCTTTCTTACTGAATCCTGCTACTGCAAGTTCAATAGAAAAGTGTTCATCGTCTTGTTTGACGATATTATAAGGTGGATAGTTAACGGAAGGTGCTTGTGCAGCTCTTTCCAGTAATTGAAAGGTTCTGTCGAACCCGATTGCGAATGGGAAGGTTCTCCCATAAATGTCATCGAATAATGTCATTTTTATCTCCTTTTTTAAGCAAGTTAAAATTAATGTAGACCCATAATTGGCATCTACAATAGTATTTATAATACTATAGTACCTATTATACAGATTTTTTTGAAATAGACTAGAGGGTTTTGTGTAATTTCCTTACTTCTTTTCTTCCACCATATCTTGTATCAAATAACGGTGCATATATGATCACTGGTTCATCTTTTCCCTTTACTTTAATTTCATCTATTTTTTGACATGGAATATCTTGTAATTTGTTGTAAGTGTATTCAGATATTAAAATAGGTGTATCAAATGTCCTTGTTTGAACTTCAAGTCTTGCACCGAGGTTAACAGCATCCCCGACTACTGAATAATCGAATCTTAGTTCAGAGCCCATATTCCCTACAATACAAGTTCCAGTGTTGACGCCTGTTCCTATGACAACTGGTGGTAAATCTAATCCTTCTTCCTTTATTTCTTTGTTCATTTGTTCAGTCAGGTATTCTATTTCCATTGCAGATTTAACTGCCATATCTGCATGGTTTTCACACGGTAAGGGTGCATTCCAAAATGCCATAATACAATCGCCCATGTATTTGTCTATGGTTCCACCATTATTAAGTATAACCCTAGTCATCCCATCTAAGAATCTATTGATAAGTTCTACCAGTCCTTCGGGATCATCTCTCTGCATGTATGATTCACTAATAGGAGTAAATCCAACAATATCAGCAAACATAAAGGACATCTCCTTTCTATCTCCACCAAGTCTCAATAGTTCGGGCTCTTTTTGCAGCTTTTCAACCATGTCAGGTGATAAATACTTTTGAAACTGCTTTCTAATTTGTTCTTTAAGTTGGAAAGTAACGTAGTATTTGTTAAACGACGCATGGCCGAACACGAATAGGGAGGCTACAGATGAGTAGAAAGTATCAACGAGAACGAGACTTGAAGACCATGCGTAATAGCCTATACCCACCTGACATCCAACAATACCTAGACTCACTATCCCCGCAAAAGCTGTGGGAAGTTTGTAGACCACTACAAGCAATATTAAGAGAACTACCAAGAGGAGAGCAAATTCGAGCAATTCAAGATAAAAGGATCGTTGTATTTGGACTCCTGTCAAAACGGTATGAATCAGGTTGGCTTGAACTTCGTGGGGATACATTGCACCCACTGGGGTTGAAACTGGATTGTCAAATCCCTCAGCTGTCATACCCCAAATTAAAATCTTATTCTCAAGGTTTGTCGTGACTAAATCAGCGGCAGAAACAGACTGGAATTTATTCCAATAAGTTATCATGATATCACCAGTGGGAGTTGTTTGGATTGGAGGCTGCACGCCCATTCTGATCCACTCGACTCCGACTTCTGTCACCTTTAATTGATAACTTGGTTGATCGAAATATGCACGAAGAGTTTCTAATGCAAGAGAAGGATATAACTGATTATTAGCAA
>Ga0310345_10000552_pt1 | contig 52235 bp, 52 predicted proteins | sample HC15DNA20500_MG_FD_204667 | JGI IMG/M metagenome (GOLD analysis project Ga0310345, IMG submission 204667) | Marine microbial communities from station ALOHA, North Pacific Subtropical Gyre - HC15-DNA-20-500_MG | ecosystem: Environmental > Aquatic > Marine > Oceanic | place: Pacific Ocean: North...
GGCGGCGTCTCGCCCGCCGCGGCGGTCTCGCCCGCGGTCTCTTCGGGGGCGGCGCGCGGATCGTCGGGGCCGCCGGGGTCGCGGAACTGGACCAGGCCCTGGTCGGCGGCGCGGGCGAGCTGCTCCAGCAGGCGCCGCTGCGCCTCGGAGACCGAGGTCGTATCGGGGGACTCCGGCGCCTCGGCCGTCGCGGCGGGTCCGGCGGCGGCGGGCGGCTCCGGCGTCGTCTCGGGCGCGGTCCCGGCCGCGCCGGCGCCGGTTCCGGACGGCCCGGAGAGCACGCTGCCCGAGGTCGCGGGCGGCGGCTCGGGCCGGTGGATGGCGAGCGCGTCCATGGCGCCCGACGCGGTCTCCCGCCCGGGCCCGGAGCCGCCGTCCGGGTCGGCGCCGGCGTCGGTCGGGGCGCCGCCCTGGCCGCCGTCGGGACCGGCGCCGGCGGCGTCCTGGACCTGAGCGGCCTCGGTCTCCTCGGGCTGGGCGCGGATATCCATCACCAGCATGCCGGGACGGAACTCATAGGCCTCGGCCACGCAGTTGCACGACATCGACAGGATCAGGCGGGTGCCGTCGCGGCCCCGCTCGCTGCGGGCGCTGGTGACCCGCGAGATGCGGCGCTGGGGGAAGATCTGCTCGGTCGCGAACAGCAGCTCGCGGTCCGGGAACAGCACCGTCACCAGGCGGCCGTTGCGCTCGATGGACCATTCCGCGAGCTGCGGCACGTCGAGCGCGATGCGGCTGAACTCGGCATGTTCGCCGGCGCGCAGGCGGATCCGCTCCTGCGCCGAAGCCGCGGAGGCCGCCAGCAGGACCAGCGCCGCCGCGGCGAGCCCGAGAAGCGCGCGCAGGGGGCGGGCCGAAAGCCCGCCCCTCCGCGTCCGGCGATGGAGCTCGCGCGGGGTCATGCGGCCTTCGCCTCGCGCAGCGCGTCGGAGAGGTCCGAGAAGCTGGGCCGCAGGCTGCGCGGCGTGTTCTGCCGGCCGACCTCGACGCAGATGTCGGGGGAGTGGTTGTGGAGCGCCGCCACCAACACCTCGCGGATCAGGAGGTAGAACTGGTGGTCCTCCTCGATCACGCCCTTCACGCGGGAGGCGAAGGGGCCGACGAAGCCGTAGGCCAGGAACACGCCCAGGAAGGTGCCGACCAGCGCGCCGCCGATCATCCCGCCCAGCACCGAGGGCGGCTGGTCGATGGCGGCCATGGTCTTGATCACGCCCAGGACCGCCGCGACGATGCCCAGCGCCGGCAGGCCGTCGGCCATGTTCTGCAGCGCGTGGGAGGAGTGCAGCGCGTGATGCTTGCGCGTCTCGAGCTGCTTCTCCAGCACCTCCTCGACCTGGTGGGGGTCGTCGTAGTTCATCGAGCTGGCCCGCAGCGTGTCGCAGATCAGGTCCACCGCGCCCGCGTCCGACTGGATCTTGGGATAGCGGGAGAACACCGCCGATTCCTGCGGGTTCTCGACATGACCCTCGAGATCCATCGGGTTGGCGCGGCCGATGCGGATCAGCTCGAACAGCAGGCACAGCAGGTCGCGATAGTCCTGCGGCTTCCACTTGGCGCCCTTGAACACCTTCCCGACGTCGCCGAGCGTGTGCTTGACCGTGTGCATGTCGTTCGAGAGCAGGAACGCGCCGACGGCCGCGCCCCCGATCATCATCATCTCGAACGGCAGCGAGTGTAGGATGATGCCCAGCTTGCCGCCGGCGGCCATGTAGCCGCCGAACACCATGGCGAAGGTCACCGCAATCCCGACGAATCCGAACATTCCACGTCCCCGTTCCTCGCGCTCCGGACATTGGGCCCCTGCTGGACCCGTCCGACCCGGGGCGGAAGGTGCGCCGGCGAGGTTAAGAAAGCGCTGAAAACGGCGGGGGAAGACGGGCGGCGGAGCGGGCGAAAACCGACAATGCGAGGCAACGCGGCTGCGTGCGCGGCGCCCCCGCGCAGGGCCGCGCCGCGCGCGCGGTAGGCGCGGACGGCGCGGCGCGGCGGGGCGATCGGCAGGCCTGCGGGCAGGGTCGCGCCGCGGCCCGGCGAGAGGCGTCCGCGCCCCGGCGGGAGCGGGCCGGCGGCTCACTCGCGCGGGGCTCGGGCGTTGCGCCCGGCGATGACGGCGGAGATGGCATAGGCCCGCTCGGCGCTCATCCCGCCCATGATCTTGGCGGCGGTGTCCTTGCGCATCCGCGCCAGGAACCCGGCCGCGAAGGTCACGTCCATCGATTCGAAGATCCGCGCGGCGTTCTTCGGGTTCATGTTCTCGTAGACCGCGGTCAGCCGCTCGATGTCCTGCTCGGCGGCCTCGTCGGCGACGGCGAGGGTGGCGGCGAGCCGCTCCTCGGCGGTGCGCAGGGCCTCCAGCTGCTCCTTGTACTTGGCCTCGGCGACCTGGAGCAGGCGCTCGCGGTCCGCGATCTCGGCCGCGCGGGCGTCGAGCTGGCTCTCGCGCTCCTTCAACGCCGCCAGCAGGCCGGTGGGGTCGGTCCCGGGCGTGCAGCCGTCGGTGGAGGCCGTCTCGCGCCCGGCGCCGGCGACGGTGGCGGCGGCCTCCTTGGCCAGGGCGCTGTCGGGATCGGCGAGGCGCAGGCCGGCGGAGCCCAGGAAGCACAGGCCCAGCAGCAGCAGCGCCCCGGGCGCGCGCGGCCCCGCGGCGCCGGCGCGCGGAGGCCGCGCGGGCGGGCGGGGCGCGGGACCGGCGGGAATCGACCCGGTGCGGGGCGCCGCGGACGGCGGCCGGGCGGCGCCGCGGGAGCGGAGCAGGGCGCGCAGGTCGATCATTCGCCGCTCTCCCGGGCGAGGGCCTGGATGGCGGCGCGCAGGGCGTCGGTTCCGTCGGCCGAATCGCCTAGGCCCCGGCCTCGGGCGGGACGGGCACGGGGGGCCGCGCGGGTGGTGCGCGCGACGCTCTCGCCGGCGTCGGGATCGTCGGAGTCGACCGGGTCGACCTCGATCCGGAACAGCCGGCGCGTCGCGGGGGCGGGCTGGGGATCCTCGGGCGGCTCCTGCGCCTCGATCTCGGCCTCGTCCTGGGAGAGGTCGTCGGGATCCGGCTCGGGCCCGGGCTCGAGCCCGGTATCGGCGAAGTCGGGATCGGGCTCGTCCAGGTCCCCGGGCCGCGGCGCGGCGTCGTCGTCCTCGTCGAAGGGATCGGCCGCGCGGGCGGCGGCGGCGCCGGTTCCGGCCACCACCTGCGGGCGGGGGCGGGGGGAGAAGGCGGCGGCCTGGCGCGCCTCCCGCCGGGCGGCGACGTTGGCGGGGGCGGCCCCGCCCTCATTGTCGTGGATCGCGGCGAGCAGCAGCTCCAGCCGGCCGGCCGCCATCTCGGCCCGGGCGGTGCGCTCGGCCAGGGTGCGGGTCGATTCGCCCGCCGCCGCCTTGGCCGCGCGCAGGGCCTGGCGCAGCTCCTCGGTCTGGGCGGCCATCGCCGCCACCGCCTGGCCGACGCCGCCGTCCAGCCGCCGCAGGCTGCGCAGCCGGCCGGCCAGCACGTGGCAGTAGATCGCCGCGGTCAAGGCGGCCGCGATCAGCAGTCCGTCCGCGATCAGGCCCATCCGCTTCTCCTTCCAGTTGGTCGTCCCGCGACAGGGCGCGGACCGGAGGCCTCCGGCCCCGCGCGCGTCATTGCAGGACGAACTCGGTGATCAGCAGGTCGCGCACCGCGTCCTCGCCGGCGACGATGCGGATCCGGCGCAGCAGATGGGCGCGCATCCGGGCCATGGCGGCCGGCCGCTGCACATCCGCCTCGTCCAGCGCCTGCAGGTAGGAATTGATCACGTCCTTCACCCGCGGCATCAGCTTCGCGACCTCCTCCTCCCGCCCCGGCTCGATCTCGAGCGTGGCGGAGAGGCGCAGGTGACGGCTGCGCGCCGAGGGCCCCAGCGAGACCATCATCTGCGGGATCTCGACGAAGGCGACGGCGCCCGATTCGCCGTGATCCTCGGGGGGCTCCTGGTGCGCCTCCTCGCCGCCGCCGCCGCCGAAGGGCAGGGCGAGCATGCCGGAGAAGGTCGCGTAGAAGCCGCCGCCGCCCAGCAGCAGCATCGCCGCCAGGCCGATCAGCAGTCCCTTGCCGCCCTTCTTCCTGGGCGGCGCGTCATCGACATCGACGTCGGCGGCTTCAGCCATCGTTCGGTCCCGTTTCCCGCGCCCCGCGGCGCGTCCTGTCCCCCCTGGGGCGCGCGCCGGCCCGGCGCCGGGGATCTGCACGTTCTGCACCCGCGTCCGTCCCGGAGACTCCGGAGCGGCGCAGGGCATGAGGTAACCGGGAGGGGCTAACCGAATCTTAAGTGCGCGGACGGCAAGGGAGGGTCAGCGGCCAGAACGGCCCGCCCCTCGCCCGTGAACCGGCGGGGGACCCTGCACGAGAGGATCAGCGTGGACCGCTTGTCGTCCTTGTGGAACGGGCTGGACGCCCGCCGTCGGATCGTGGCCCTGCTCGCCGCCGCCGCGGCGATGCTGGCCGTCTGGGGCCTGGCGCGGATGGCGACCGAACCGTCCCTGAGCCTGCTCTACGCCGGCCTGGATCCGGCCGCCTCCGGCGAGGTGATCTCGGCGCTCGAGGCGCGCGGGATCCCCTACGAGGCGCGCGGCGATTCGATCTGGGCGCCGGAGGGCCAGCGCGACGCCCTGCGCATGGCGCTGGCGGCCGACGGGCTGCCCCAGGCCGGGGCGCGGGGCTACGAGCTGCTGGACGATCTTTCCGGGTTCGGCACCACCGCCCAGATGTTCGACGCCGCCTACTGGCGCGCGAAGGAGGGCGAGCTCGCCCGCACCATCCTCGCCCTGCCCTCGGTCCGGCAGGCGCGGGTGCATATCGCCAACCCGCCCCGGCGGCCGTTCGAGCAGGCCCCGACGCCCTCGGCCTCGGTCTCGGTCAGCGTCGGCTCCGGCGCGCTGGGCGAGGCGCAGGCGAGCGCCATCCGCCACCTGGTCTCCTCGGCCGTGCCCGGCCTGACCGCGGCGCAGGTCACCGTCGTCGACGCCGAAAACGGGACCGTGCTGACCGAGGAGGGCGGCCCCGAATCCCCCCAGGCGGTGGAGGATCGCGCCGCCCGCCTGAAGGCCAACGTCGAGCGCCTGCTGGAGGCCCGCGTCGGCCGCGGCGCCGCGGTGGTCGAGGTGATGGTCGACGCCGACATGAACTCCGAGACGGTGACCGAGCGGGTGCTCGACCCCCAGGGCCGCGTCGCCATCCACACCGACACGCAGGAGACCTCGGAGCAGTCCCAGGGCGGCGAGGCCGGCGGCGTCACCGTCGCCTCCAACCTGCCCGACGGCGGCGAGGAGGGCGCCGGCGGCGCCTCCAGCAGCTCCAACGAGACGCGCGAGCGGGTGAACTACGAGGTCTCCGAGGTGCTGCGCGAGCGCATCCGACGCCCCGGCGAGGTCCGCAAGATCTCGGTCGCGGTGCTGGTCGACGGCGTGCGCACGGTGAACGACGCCGGCGAGGTCGAGTGGACCCCCCGCCCGGAGCAGGAGCTCCAGGCCCTGCGGGAGCTGGTGGAATCGGCGATCGGCTTCGACCCCGCCCGCGGCGACGTGGTCACCCTCCGCACGCTGGAATTCACCGCCCCCGCCGACCTGGGAACTTCGGCCAGCGCCTCGGGCGCGGCGGACTTCCTGGCGGCCAACGCCATGACCCTGATCCAGCTCGGCGCGCTGAGCCTGGTGGCGCTGCTGCTCGGCCTCTTCGTGCTGCGCCCGATGGTCACCCGCCGGATCGAGGACGCCCGCACCCTGGAGCTCGAGGCCCTGCCCGACGGCGACGCCCGGACCCAGGCCGAGGCCGCGCTCGCCCTGGCGGGCGAGGTGATCGACCCCGGCCAGATCACCGCCGACCGGCTGCGCTCGCTGCGCGACCTGACCGGCGAACGCAAGGATGACGCCGCCGCGCTGCTGGGCCTGTGGCTCGAGCAGGGCGAGCCGGCGCGCGAGACCGCATGATGACGATGAAATGGGAAAGCTTCGAGGAGGAGGGCGCGTCGGTGGTCGGCGCCCCCCCTCCCCGCTCCGAGCGCAAGGCCGGCGCCGGCGACAAGCCGGCCGGCCGCAAGCCCGCCGCCGCGGGCGCCCCGCGCAAGGCCGCGGTCCACGAGCCGCCGCCCCCCCCCGAGCAGACGCCCGAGCCGGCGCCCGAGCCGCCCGCCGAGCCGATCGAGACCCTGATCGCCCGCGCCCGCGGCGAGGGCCGCGCCGCCGGGTTCGAGGAAGGGGTCGCCCATGCCGAGGCGCAGGGCCAGGCGGCGCTTCGGGTGATCCTGTCGGACCTCTCCGAGCAGCTTGCCGACGCGCTCCACGCCCGGGTCGAGCTCGACCAGGCCGTCGACCGCGCCGCCCGCGACCTGGCCGAGGCGCTGCTCGCCGGCATCGCCCCGGCGCTGGCCCGCCAGGGCCTCGCCGCCGAGGTCGCCGCCGCGGTGACCGAGGCCCTGCGCGCCAGCCGCGCCGCGGCCGATCCCGCGCCCCTGAAGGTCCGCGTCGGCCCCGCCCAGGTCGAGGCCGTGCGCGCCGCGCTGACCGAGGGCGGGCTCGCCGCCCAGGTCGAGGCCGACGCCGAGCTCGGCGAGTTCTCCGCCCGGCTCGACTGGGCCGACGGAGAGGACGGCATCGACCTCGACGCCGCCCTGGCCGCGGCCCGCGCCGCCCTGGACCGCCACCTGCCCGCCCCGGAGAGGAGAGCCGCGAATGGCTGACGATCTCGACGACGACGCCCCCGTCCCCGCCCGCGCCGAGGCGCCCGAGACCGGCAAGGGCAAGCGCGGCTCCGCCGTGCTGGGCGTGCCGATCGAGGTGGTGATCTCGGTCGGCCGCGCGCGCCCGCTGGTCTCCGACCTGGTGAACCTGCGCCGCGATTCGGTGCTGCCGCTCGACAGCCGCATCGACGACCCGGTGGAGATCCTGATCGGCGACCGCCTGATTGCGCGGGGCGAGTTGCAGGAGATGGACGACGACAGCGGCCGCCTCGCCGTGCGCCTGACCGAGGTCGCCGACCTGTCCCAGGGCGTCTGATCCCTTGGGCGCAGCGTTGGACATAGGCGGCGCGCGCCGCCCCGGCGCGCCGGGGTGGGCGGGCGGGAGGCGGGCCGGGGCGGCGGGCGTCGCCGGCCTCGCCGCGCTCGCCCTCCTGGTCCCCGCCGTCGCCGCGGCGCAGGAGATCACCCTGGACCTCGGCGGTCAGGAGAGCCTGACGCTGCGCGCCATCCAGCTGTTCATCGTCGTCACGCTGCTCAGCCTCGCGCCGGCGCTGGCGGTCACCGTCACGTGCTTTCCCTTCATGGTCACCGTGCTTTCCATCCTCCGCTCCGCCATCGGCCTCCAGCAGTCGCCGCCGAACATGCTGATCGTCAGCCTCGCGCTGTTCCTCAGCTGGTTCGTGATGGCGCCGGTGTTCGACGCGGCCTGGGCCTCGGGCGTGCGCCCCCTGCTCGACGACGAGATCGGGATCGAGGAGGCCGCGCCCCGGGTGATGGCCCCGTTCCGCGACTTCATGGCCGCGCGCGTCGACCCCGACGCGCTCGACGCCCTCGCCTCCGCCGTGCCCGCCGCGGCCCTGCCCGCGCCCGAGGCGCCCGCGCCCGACGCTCCGCCCGACGCTCCGCCCGGCGCGCCGACCCCGGCCACCGCCGAGACCCGGCTGCTGGTCCCCGCCTTCCTGCTCTCGGAAGTGCAGCGGGCGTTCGAGATCGGCTTCCTCGTCTACCTGCCGTTCCTGCTGATCGACCTCGTCGCCGCCTCGGTGCTGATGTCGATGGGCATGATGATGGTGCCGCCCGCCGTGGTCTCGCTGCCCTTCAAGCTCGCCTTCTTCGTCGCCGCCGACGGCTGGTCGCTGCTGGCCGGCGCGCTGGTGCGGGGGTACGCGGCATGAGCCCGCCCGCCGACGCCCTGGTCCCCGCGCAGGCGAGCCTGCCCGCGGCCAACCACCCCACCGGCGGCCAGCGCCCCGGCCCCGCGCCCGAGAGCCTGACCCCCGCCCAGAAGGCCGCGATCGTCATCGTCGCCCTCGGCCCCGAGGCCGCGACCGAGATCCTGCGCTCGCTGGGCGAGACCAACATCCGCCGCTTCGCCACCGCCGTCGCCAAGCTCAAGGGCGTCCCGCACGAGACCGTCGACGCCGTGGTGGCGGAGTTCCTGGGCGCGCTCGGCGACGACCTGTCGGTGCGCGGCGGCCTGTCGGAGGCGCGCAAGTTCCTCGGCCAGGTGCTGGACGAGGACCAGCTCGCCCGGGTGATGGAGGAGATCGACGCCCGCTCCACCCGCTCGATCTGGCTGCGGCTGGCCGACGCCTCGGACGCGGCCCTCTCCAACTGGCTGTCGGCGGAGCATCCGCAGGTCGCCTGCCTGGTGCTGGCGAAGCTGCGCGCCGACCAGGCCGCCCGCCTGCTGGAGCGGTTCGAGCCCGCCTTCGCCCATGACGTGGTCCTGCGCATGGCCCGCGTCCCCACCCCCGACAACGCCGCGCTGGAGATGCTGAAGTCGGCGATCGAGCACGATTTCGTCTCGGCGATCGAGCGCACCCAGGGCGCCGCAAAGCCCGCCGAGCTGATCGCGAGCCTGATGAACCACGTCTCCAACGCCGCGCGGGAGACCTTCCTGAGCCAGATGGAGCAGGACGACCCGAAGCTGGCGCAGGAGGTGCAGCGGGTGATGTTCACCTTTGCCGACATCGCCAGCCGCGTGAACCCGCGCGACGTCGCCAAGGTGATCCGCGGGGTGGACGAGCCGATCCTGATGGCCGCCCTGAAGCTCGCCCAGGCGCAGGAGAACCCCTCGGCCGAGTTCATCCTGGGCAACATCGCCAAGCGCCTGTCGGACCGCATGCGCGAGGATCTCGCCGGCATGCCCGACGTTCGCCAGAAGGAGGGCGAGGCCGCCCAGGCCGAGCTCGTCAACGGCATCCAGACCCTCGCCCGCCGCGGCGAGATCAAGCTGATCGAGATCGACCTGGGCGACGACTGACCCGAGGCCTTCCAAGGCCCCCGGGGCGCCGCGCGGATCGCGGGCCGCGCCACCCGCGAATGCGCGGGCGGCGTAGCGCGCGCCTTCGCGCGTGCGAGCGGCGGCGCCCACAAGACTCGCGCTGACGGGGTCACGCCCGAAGGCGCCCGAAGGCGCCCGCGGGCGGCGTCGCCGCGCCGGCGCGCGCGGGTGGGCGGGTGGGGCGTGCGCCGGCGCGGCGACGCCGGCCGCGGGCGCAGGCCGGGCCGGCCGCTCGGCGACGCTGGGTCGCAGCGCCGCACGGGGCGCCGTCACGGCGCCGCGCTGGCGCATCGGCGCCCAGGCGCCATATGGGCGAAGATACCGCAGGGCGGCGCATTTCAACCCCGCCGCCCGCAGGATGCATCGCGAGGAGCCGCATGACCGCCACCCGCCGCGCCGTTCTCGGATCCGTCGCCGCCCTCGGGGCGCTCTCCGCCGCCGGCCTCGGCCCGGCCCGCGCCCAGGGCGAGCGTCGGCCCTTCTCCTGGGAGCAGCTGGTGCAGGCGGCCGAGCGCGCCGCCGCCGAACCCTGGCGCGAACCCTACCGCCCGATGCCCGAGATCACCTCGATCATCGACTACCAGCGCTGGGGCGAGATCCGCTTCCGCACCGACCGCGCCCCCTTCCAGGACGGTTACCCGGTGACCTTCTTCCACCTGGGCCAGTACTTCCAGAAGTCGGTGCGCATGCACACGCTCAAGGACGGCCAGGCGCAGGAATTCGCCTACGACCCCGCCCTCTTCGACATGCCGGCCGAGAACCCGGCCCGCCGGCTCCCCTCCGACAGCGGCTTCGCCGGCTTCCGCTTCCAGGAGTGGCACGGGGCCGAGGACTGGCCGACGCAGGACTGGCTCGCCTTCCTCGGCGCCTCCTACCTGCGCGCCATCGGCGCCTCGGGGCAGTACGGGCTCTCGGCCCGCGGCGTGGCGGTGGACCCGGCGCTGCCCGACCGGCCGGAGGAATTCCCCGACTTCACCGAGTTCTGGATCGAGCAGAGCGGGAACGCCGACGCCCCCTGCACGGTCTACGCGCGGCTCGACGGCCCTTCGATCTCGGGCGCCTTCCGCTTCCAGGCGCTGCGCACCGCCGACCGCGCCCGCGGGGTGGTCATCGAGGTCGACGCCAACCTGTTCCTGCGCCGCGACGTGGAGCGGCTGGGCCTGACGCCCCTGACCTCGATGTTCTGGTACGGCGAGTACGGGCGCGAGCGGCCCTTCGACTGGCGCCCCGAGGTGCACGATTCCGACGGCCTGGCGCTGTGGACCTCGTCGGGGGAGCGGCTGTGGCGGCCGCTGAACAACCCCCGCTACACCCAGGTCTCGGCCTTCCTGGACGAGAACCCGCGCGGCTTCGGCCTGCTGCAGCGGGACCGGAACTTCGACCACTACCGCGACGGCGTCTTCTACGACCGCCGACCCAGCCTGTGGATCGAGCCGCTGAGCCCCTTCGGCCGCGGCGCGGTGCAGCTGCTGGAGATCCCGACCAACGACGAGATCCACGACAACATCGGCGCCTTCTGGGTCCCCGAGGCGCCGGCGCGGGCGGGCAACGCCTACCGGATGCGCTACCGCATGCACTGGCTGGACGGCGAGCCCTATCCCGCGACCAACATCGCCCAGACCGTCGCCACCCGCTTCGGCCGCGGCGGCCAGCCGGGTCATGCGCGCCCCGACGACGCCTGGAAGGTGGCGGTGGAGTTCGACCGGCCCGAGGTGATGCAGAAGATCCCCTACGGCGTGATGCCGGAGGTGGTCGCCTCGACCTCCGCCGGCCGGATCGAGCGGACCATGGTCGAGCCGGTGCCCGGCGGCAACGTCTGGCGCGCCTTCTTCGACCTGGTGCTCGACGACCCGTCCCAGACCGCGGACCTGCGCCTCTACCTCGCGCTCCGCGGCGAGCCGCTGACCGAGACCTGGTCCTATCGCTTCGAGCGCGGGACGCTGGTGCAGGGGATCTGAGCGCGCCGGCCGCCGGCGGCCCTCAGGGCTCCAGCCGGCGCGCCTCGCCGACCAGCAGGATCGGGATGCCCTCGCGGATCGGATAGGCGAGCCCCGCTTGGCGCGAGATCAGCTCCTGCGCCTCGCGGTCGTAGTCCAGCGCCGACTGGGTGGCGGGGCAGACCAGCGCCTCCAGCATCCGCCGGTCGACGGCGAGCCGGGAGGACGGCGCGGCGGCCGGGGCCGCCGGGGCGGCTTCTTCCCCGGGCGTCCCTCCCTCCTCGGGGCGGCCGTGCTCCGGCCCGACGGGTCCGCTCATTGCAGGGTGGTCCCGTCCTCGCCGCCCGAGGCGATGGCGAACTGCATCAGCGCGGCCAGCGTCTCGCGTCGGGTGGCGAGGGTGGGGGCCTCCAGCAGGGCCTGCTTCTCCTCGACCTCGAAGGGGCAGAGCATGGAGAGGGAGTTGATCAGCATCTCCGCATCCGCCTCCTTCAGCGTGTCCCAGTCGGAGCTGAGCTGCGCCACCGAGAAGAACTTGCCCAGCGTCTTGAGGAAGCGGTCGCGGTTGAAGCCGGGGTCCTTCTCGGCCCCGCCCAGGTCGCGGGCGAAGTCGGACCACTCCGCCTTCACCCGGCGATAGGGCTGGAAGCCCTGCACCTCGCCGCGATGGCGGAAGCGGCAGACGCCCGCCAGCGTGATCAGATAGCGGCCGTCCTCCGCCTCGGAGAAGGCGATGACGCGCCCCGCGCAGCCGATCGAGTGCAGGCGGGGCTCCTCGCCCTCCTCGCTCTCGAACGGCTGGACCATGCCGATCAGGCGGTGGTCCGAGCGCAGGACGTCGTCCATCATCGCCAGGTACCGCGGTTCGAAGATGTTCAGCGGCAGCCGCCCCCGCGGCAGCAGGAGCGCCCCCGGGAGGGGGAACACCGGCACCGTCTCGGGGAGATCGGCCTGGCTGAACCTTCGTCCCATGGTCAGGCGAAGATCATCGAGGCGAGGCGCCGCCGGCCCTTGCCGACCAGCGGGTCCTTCGGCCCCAGGCTTTCGAAGAGCTGGGTGAGCTGCGCCTTGGCAGCGCCCTCGTTCCACTCGCGGTCGCGGCGGAACAGCTCCAGCAGCTCGTTGACGGCGGCCTCGTGGTCCCGCGCGGCGATCAGGGCCTGGGCGAGCTCCAGCCGGGCCTGGTGATCGTTCGGGTCGGCCTCCAGCCGGGCGCGCAGGGCCTCGGTCTCGCCGGCGTCGGCGCCGCCGTCGGCCGACATCCGCGCCAGCTCGATCTGGGCGCGGGCGTGGGCGATGGCGGCGTCCTGGGTCTTGGCGGGATGCACGCGGGTCAGCGCCGCCTCGGCCTCGTCCAGCCGGCCCAGCGCCACGAAGGCGCGGGCGAGGCCGCCGATGGCGGGCAGGCTCTCGGGATCCTCTTCGAGGATCGCGGCGAAGACCTGCACGGCGTCCTCGGCCTGGCCCTGCTCGAGCATCTCCTCGGCGGCGGCGACGGCGTCGGCGAGCGTCTCGCCCCCGGCCATGCCGATCAGCTTGTCGATGAAGGCCTTCAGCTCCGAGGGCGGCACCGCGCCCATGAAGCCGTCGACGGGCTGGCCGTCGACGAAGGCGTAGACCGTGGGGATCGACTGCACGCGCAGCTGGCCCGCGATCATCTGGTTCTCGTCCACGTTGACCTTGACCAGGCGCACCTTGCCGTTGGCCGCGCGCACCGCCTGCTCCAGCGCCGGGGTCAGCTGCTTGCAGGGGCCGCACCACGGGGCCCAGAAATCGACGATCACCGGCGTCTTGCGCGAGGCCTCGACGACCTCGGTCATGAAGTCGGCTTCGCCCACGTCCTTGATCAGATCGCCCCCCGCGGGGGCGGCGGCCTGTCCCTGGCCCAGTTCCAGCATCGCTCGGGTCCCTCCGTCGCGCCGGCGGACGCCCCGCCGGATGTCGACCCCTAAGTAGAGGCCGCGCGCCCGGGCCGCAACCGAGCGCCGGCAGGGGCGGCAGGCTCGGCGGCGGCGATCTCGACGGGCAAGGTGGGGCCCGATGGGCGGAGGGCAAGAAGAATCCTCCGCCCCGCCCGCGCGCGCCCCGCCGCCCGAAGGCGCGCCCGTCCCCCTGGCGCGGCCGGGGTGGGCGGGCGGGAGGCTGCGCCAGGGGGACGGGGCGCCGTTCAGCCCGCGGCCGAGGCCCTCGCCTGCGCCTCCAGCGCGTCGAAATCGACGTCGACGGGATCGTGCCCGGTCTCGGCGAAGAAGCGGCGCAGGTCGGCGGTGGCGATGGCCACGGTGGCCTCGTTGTGCAGCGGGTGCACGTTCAGCACCTCGGCCGCCATCATCTGCGCGTCCAGCGCCAGCCGCAGCTCCCGCCCCACGTCGTTGATCAGCCCCAGCGAGGTCACCGCCCCCGGCCGCACCCCCAGCAGCCGGCCCATGTCCTCGGGCGCGCCGAAGCTGAAGCGTTTCGCCCCCAGCGCCTTGGCGAGGTCCGGGATGCGGATCGCACGGTCCTCCTCGCAGACCGCGAGCCAGAAGCCGCCCTTCTTCTCCTTGAGGAACAGGTTCTTGCAATGCGCGCCGGGCATGCTCCCGCGCAGCTCCCGGCTTTCCTCGACGGTGCGCAGGGGCGGGTGGGCGTGGCGGCGCCAGGCGATGCCGAGCGCGTCGAGCCGCGCCAGCAGCGCGGCTTCGGCGGCGAACGGGTCGGCGACGGCGTCGCAGGGAAGGGCGGTCATGGGCGGGCTCCGTCGCGGGGTCAGGCCTGCGCGTTCAAGCGCGGCGGGGCATGGGCGTCAAGTTCCCGCGCTTGACGTCCGCGTCGGCGCTTGGGTCGGCGGCGGAGCCGGCCTAGGGTGGCCGCGCAACCACAGCCCGATCCCGGAGAACCTCCCATGTCCGACCCCGCCGAAGCCGATCACTGGCGCCTGAACGGCATCCGCATCGTCAAGGCCGGCGAGCTGGACGCCAACACCGCCCAGACCCCGGGCATGAACCGCGCCGCGGCGATCACCCACGCGACCGCCGGGGCGCAGAAGATCTGGGCGGGCACCGTCTCGATCCACCCCGACGCCAAGACCGGCGCCCATCACCACGGCCATCTCGAGTCGGTGATCTACGTGGTGCGCGGCCGGGCCCGGATGCGCTGGGGCGACAAGCTGCAGTACGTGGCCGAGGCCGAGGCGGGGGACTTCATCTACGTCCCCCCCTACGTCCCGCACCAGGAGATCAACGCCGCCGACGACCAGAGCCTGGAGTGCGTGCTGGTGCGCTCGGATCAGGAGCCGGTGGTGGTGAACCTCGACATCGACCCGGTGGAGAACCCCGAGCCGGTGCGCTGGATCGACCCCAACCACCCGGAGTGATCGCCCGGAAGACGCGAACGGCCGCCGGGGCGCCCCCTCGGCGGCCGTTCTGCATTCGGCAGGCGGGGCCCGGAGGCCCCGGATCAGGTCCGGGGCGCCCCAGGGGCCCGCGCCGCGCACGCAGCGCTCAGCGGCGGGCCATCTTCGACAGGCGCGGCAGCATGGCGGAGAAGTCCATGCCCTTGCCGTCCTCGCCCACGAAGGCCTCGTAGAGCTCCATCGCGCGCGCGCCCATCGGGGTGGGGGCGCCGACGGAATCCGCCGCCTGCTGGCTCAGGCGCAGGTCCTTGAGCATCAGTTCCGCCGCGAAGCCGGGCTTGTAGTCGTTGTCCGCGGGGCTCTGCGGCCCCACGCCCGGCGCCGGGCAGTAGGCGTTCATCGACCAGCAGTAGCCCGAGGAGGTGGAGACCACGTCGAACACCGACTGCCGCGACAGGCCCAGCTTGTCGGCGAGGTTGAAGGCCTCGCACACGCCGATCATCGAGATGCCGAGGATCATGTTGTTGCAGATCTTCGCCGCCTGGCCCGCGCCGCCCTCGCCGCAGTGAACCGCCTTCTGGCCCATGATGTCGAAGAGGGGTTTTGCAGCTTCGAACGCGGCTTCCGACCCGCCGGCCATGAAGGTCAGCGTGCCGCCGGCCGCGCCCCCGATGCCGCCCGAGACGGGGGCGTCGACCGACAGCAGACCCGCCTCGGCCGCGAGGTCGTGAGCGGCGCGGGCGCTGTCCACGTCGACGGTCGAGCAGTCGATGAACACCGCCCCCTTGCGCATGGCCGGCACGATCTCGGCCGCCACCGTGCGCAGGATGTCGCCGTTGGGCAGCATGGTGAGGACGGCGTCCTTGCCCTGCACCGCCTCGACGGCGGAGGCGGCGGTCGCCACGCCCTCGGCCGTGGTCCCGGCCACGTCGAAGCCCGTCACCTCATGCCCCGCCCTGGCGAGGTTGGCGGCCATGGGCGCGCCCATGTTGCCCAGGCCGATGAACCCGATCTTCATGTCGTCTCCTCCCGTGTCGTGCGTCGTCCCGGTCAGTCGACCGGGAACGGGGCCTGGGCGAAGGGCGCGCGCGCCTCCCACCCGGCCCGGTAGTGCTCCAGCGCCGGGCGGGCGTCGGCGTCGTACGCCCCCGGCCATTTGTGCGCGAGATACGTGGCCGCGCAGACCGCGGCGAGGTCGGCGCGGTCCGGCTCGCCCGAGGTGGAGCGCCGGTCCGCCCAGCGCTCCAGCCAATCGAGGCCGGAGGCGATCTGCTTCTCCAGCCGCAGGATCTGCTCGCGGTCCTGGAGCTGAGCGGGCCGGCGGTTCTCGGCCGAGCGCGCCACCGCCTTGTCGGCGAGGCCGATGGCGAGGCCCTCGGCCTCCAGCATGGCGAAGCGGGCGTGGGCGCCCTCGGGCGCCAGCCGCGGGCCGCCGAAGCCCGCCGCGGGATCCTCGATCCACTCGATGATCGCGCGGCTGTCGGAGATCACCCGGCCGTCGTCGAGCTGCAGCGCCGGCGCGCGGCCCAGCGGGTTGGCGCGCATCACCGCCTCGAAGTCGCCGAAGACGGAGAGGGCGGCCCGCTCGAAGGGGATCCCGTGCAGATGCAGCGCCAGCGCCACGCGCCGCGCGAAGGGGGAATCGTAGAGCCCCGTGAGGATCATGCGCGCTTACCGTGCTTCCACTCGTTCTCGCCGAGGTCGGAGAGCATGAACATCGCCCGGTCCGGCCAGATGTCCTCCAGCCTGGGCGAGGCCCACTGCGGGTTGCGGTCCTTGTCGACGATCTGGGCGCGCACGCCCTCGTTCAGCTCGCCGAACTCCTGGGAGCGGTAGGTGAAGCGGTATTCCTCGGCCAGCGCCTCCTCGATGGTCGACATCTCGCGGGCGTTGCGGATCGCGATCAGGGTCGAGCCGACGGAGAGCGGGCAGGCCCGCAGGATCGCCTTCGCCGCCGCCTGCGCCCACTCGGCCTTCGAGGCCTGGAGGTCCTCGACGATGGCCATGGGGGTGGAGTTGTCGAAGATCTCGTCGATCTCCCCCTGCAGGTCGGCGAGCATCGGGGCCACCTCGGGCGCCTCCGCCGTCATCGGGTCGCGCTCGTAGCGGCCGATGACCAGGACGTCGCCGGTCTTGCACAGCTCCGCCTTCAGGGCGGCGTGGTCGGCCGACGGCACGAAATGGTCGGCGAAGCCCGCATAGATCGCGTCCGCCACCCCGATGCGGGTGCCGGTCAGCCCCAGGAACTCGCCCGAACGGCCGGGGGAGCGCGAGAGGATGAAGGTGCCGCCCACGTCGGGCAGCAGGCCGATGCCGGTCTCGGGCATCGCCAGCAGCGTCTTCTCCGAGAAGCAGCGATGCGAGCAGTTGGAGGCGATGCCGACGCCGCCCCCCATCACGATCCCGTCCACGAAGCTGACCACCGGCTTGGGGTAGTTCCGCAGCAGGGCGTTCATCCGGTACTCGTCCGACCAGAACCCGCGCGAATAGGCGTAATCGCCCTTCGAGCCATGCTCCCACATGTTGCGGATGTCGCCGCCGGCGCCGAAGGCGCGGCCCTCGCAGGCGTCGATCACCACCAGGTCGATGGCCGGGTCGTCCTTCCAGGCGTTCAGGCCCGCCTCCAGCGCCAGCGACATCTCCCAGCTCAGCGCGTTCAGCGCCTTGGGGCGGTTCATGGTGATGCGGCCGGCGCGGCCCTCGGTGGTGACGATCAGGTCGGTCATGGGCTGGTCGGTCATGGTCTCTCCCTAAGCCGTCAGCCGCGCTCGGCGAGCAGGGCCCGCGCGGTGATCAGGCGCATGATCTCGTTGGTGCCTTCGAGGATCTGGTGAACCCGCAGATCCCGCACGATCTTTTCAATTCCGTAGTCTTCGAGATAGCCGTAGCCGCCATGAAGCTGGAGCGACTGGTTGGCGACCTCGAAGGCGGTGTCGGTGACGAAGCGCTTGGCCATGGCGCAGAACTTGGTGGCGTCAGGCGCGCCCTGGTCGAGCTTCCAGGCCGCCTGGCGCAGGAAGGTGCGCGCGGCCTGCAGCTCGATCTCCATGTCGGCGAGGCGGAACTGCAGAGCCTGGAACTGGTCCAGCGTCTGCCCGAAGGCTTTTCGTTCGCCCATGTAGGCGACCGCCTTGGACAGCGCCGCCTGGGCGCCGCCCAGCGCGCTGGCGGAAATGTTCAGCCGGCCGCCGTCGAGGCCGTTCATGGCGTAGACGAAGCCGCGCCCCTCCTCGCCCAGCAGGTTCTTCGCGGGGATGTGGCAGTCGTCGAACTGCACCTGGGCGGTGGGCTGGGCCTTCCAGCCCATCTTGCGCTCCTGCGCGCCGAAGCTCAGCCCCTCGGCCCCGTCCTCGACCAGCACGCAGGAAATGCCCTTGGGCCCTGCGTCCCCCGTCCGGCACATCACCAGGTAGACGTCGGAGAACCCGCCGCCGGAGATGAAGGCCTTGGCGCCGGTCAGGGCATAGCCCTCGTTGGTCTTCTCGGCCTTCGTGCGCAGCGCGGAGGCGTCGGAGCCGGAGCCCGGCTCGGTCAGGCAGTAGCTCGCCACCTTGTCGAAGGACGCCAGCTGCGGGATCCACTCCGCCCGCATCTCGTCGGAGGCGAAGGTGTCGATCATCTTCGCGCACATGTTGTGGATCGAGATGAAGGCCGAGACCGACGGGCAGGCCTGGGCCAGCGCCTCGAAGATCAGGGTGGCGTCGAGGCGCGTCAGCTCCGAGCCGCCGTGCTCCTCGGAGCAGTAGATGGCGCCGAGGCCGAGCGCGCCGACCTCGCGCAGCAGCTCGCGGGGGATCGTGCCCTGGTGCTCCCATTCGGCGGCGTGGGGGGCGATGCGGTCCTGCCCGAAGGACAGGGCCATGTCGTAGAGCGCCTGGCTCTCCTCGCTGAGCGCGAAATCCATTGGTCCTCCTCCCGCCGGGCGGTTCCTTGCGGCCGGGGTCGCGGGGCGGATAGGGTCCGCCGACACGCAACGGGGCGCAGGGGGCGCGGCATGTTCTCGTTTCTGGGCCGGTTCGAGACGCCGGTGAAATTCGCGCTGGTGGGCGCCGTGGGCGGCTTCCTGGCCAACCTTCTGATGATCCTGGCGGGCTACCCGCCGCCCGAGCCGCGCGCCACCATCGTCGGACTGGGCGTCGGCGGCTTCATCGGCGGGCTGTTCCACCAGAGGCGGAAGGGCGGCTGACCGCCCCTCCGGGTCTCGTGCGGCCGGATCAGGCCATCGTCGGGATGACGAACTCGGCCCCTTCCTTCACGCCCGACGGCCAGCGCGAGGTGACCGTCTTGGTGCGGGTGTAGAAGCGGAAGGCGTCGGGCCCGTGCTGGTTCAGGTCGCCGAACACCGACTTCTTCCAGCCGCCGAAGGTGTGGTAGGCGAGCGGCACCGGGATCGGCACGTTCACGCCCACCATGCCCACGTTGATGCGGTTGACGAAGTCGCGCGCCGCGTCGCCGTCGCGGGTGAACATCGCGACGCCGTTGCCGTACTCGTGGTCCATGGCGAGGCTCAGCGCCTCCTCGTAGGTCTTCGCGCGCACGGTCGAGAGGACCGGGCCGAAGATCTCCTCCTTGTAGATCGACATGTCCTTGGTGACGTTGTCGAACAGGCACGGGCCGATGAAGTAGCCGTTCTCGTAGCCCTGCATCTTGAAGCCGCGGCCGTCGACGGCGAGCGTCGCGCCCTCCTTCACGCCCTGGTCGACGAGGCCGAGGATCCGCTCCCGCGCCTGGGCGGTGACCACGGGGCCGTAGTCGACGTCGTCGCCGGCGGTGTAGGGGCCGACCTTGAGCGCCTCGATCTTGGGGATCAGCTTCTCGATCAGCGCGTCGGCGGTCTTCTCGCCGACGGGCACGGCGACCGAGATCGCCATGCAGCGCTCGCCGGCGGCGCCGTAGCCCGCGCCCACCAGCGCGTCGGCGGCCTGGTCGAGGTCCGCGTCGGGCATGATGATCATGTGGTTCTTGGCGCCGCCGAAGCACTGCACGCGCTTGCCGGCCGCGGTGCCGCGCGAATAGACGTAATGCGCGATCGCGGTGGAGCCGACGAAGCCCACGCCGCCGATGTCCTCATGGTCGAGGATGGCGTCCACCGCCGCCTTGTCGCCGTTGACGACCTGCAGGATGCCGTCGGGCAGCCCCGCCTCGGACATCAGCTCGGCGAGCATCAGGGGCACGGAGGGGTCGCGCTCGGACGGCTTCAGGATGAAGGCGTTGCCGCACACGATCGCCGGGCAGAACTTCCACATCGGGATCATGGCGGGGAAGTTGAAGGGCGTGATGCCCGCGGCCACGCCCAGCGGCTGGCGCATCGAGTAGATGTCGATGCCGGGGCCGGCGCCGTCGGTGAACTCGCCCTTCAGCAGGTGCGGGGCGCCGATGCAGAACTCGGCCACTTCCAGCCCGCGGATCACGTCGCCCTTGGCGTCGGGGATGGTCTTGCCATGCTCGCGGCTCAGGGCCTCGGCCAGCTTGTCCATGTCGCGGTGCAGGAGTTCCACGAACTTCATCAGCACGCGCGCGCGGCGCTGCGGGTTCACCGCGGCCCAGGCGGGCTGGGCGGCCTTGGCGGACTGCACCGCGGCGTCGATCTCCTCGGCGGTGGCGAGCGGCGCCTTGGCCTGCACCTCGCCCGTCGCGGGGTTCATCACGTCCGCGAAGCGCCCGGAGGTTCCCTTGACGTGCTTGCCGTCGATCCAGTGGGTGAGCTCGGTGACCATCGCGTGTTTCCTCCCGCGTTTGTCGCCCTGTCATCGGTCGGACGCCACCCTCCACGAAATTTCACGCAGGGCAATGGGAGAATCTCCACTTTGGATGTGCATTCCTGCACAATGGCCGCATGAACTGGGACGACATGCGCTTCTTTCTGCAGGTGGCCCGCACCGGGCGGCTGACCGAGGCCGCCCGCGCGCTGGGCGTGGACCACGCCACCGTCTCGCGCCGGGTGGGGGCGCTGGAGCGGGCGCTGTCGGCGCGGCTCTTCGACCGCTCGCCCCGCGGCTATGCGCTGACCGAGGCCGGGCGGGCGCTGATGCCCACGGCCGAGGCGATGGAGAGCGCCTCCATGCTCGCCGCCGCCGAGGTCGGCGGCCGGCAGGACGAGCTCTCGGGCGCCGTGCGCATCGGCATGCCGGAGGGGGCGGCGAGCCACCTCGCCCCCGCCGCCGTCGCCGACCTGGTGGAGAGCTATCCGCGGCTCGAGATCCAGATCGTGGCCCTGCCGCGGACCTTCTCGCTGAGCCAGCGCGAGGCGGATTTCGCCATCGTCGTCACGCCGCCCGCCGCGGGGCGGCTCAGGATCCGCAAGATCGCCGACTATCGCCTGCAGCTCTACGGCGCCGCCGAGCTGCTGGGCGACCATCCCCCCCGCACGCCCGACGAGCTGCGCCGCTGGCGGCTGGTGGGCTATGTGCCCGACCTGATCTTCGACAAGGGCCTGGATTACCTGAGCGAGATCCCGGGCGCCCCGACCCCCGCCGTCGCCTCGACCTCGTTGCTGGTGCAGCTGGAGATGGTGGCGGCCGGCGCCGGGCTGGGGATGCTGCCGGAGTTCATGGCCCGCCGCCGCCCCGGCCTCGTGCCGGTGATGCCCGAGGTCACCCGGATCACCCGCGCCTACTGGCTGGTGATGCACCAGGACACGGCCGAGCTCGCCCGCATCCGCCGGGTGGCGCGCGCCTTCGCGGACGCGATGCGCGCGCGGCTCTAGGCGCCCGCTCTTGCCTCGCGCCCGCGCTCCGTGGTCTGAGGGCGGGCCGACGCCGGAAGAGGAGACGGGGCGATGCAGGTCTGGATCTATCTTCTGATCGCGATCACCGGCGAGGTGTTCGGCACCACCTTCCTCAAGGCCTCCGACGGGTTCACCAGGCTGGGGCCGACGGTGCTGGTGGTGATCGGCTACGCCATCGCCTTCTTCTTCCTGTCGCTGACCCTGAAGACCATTCCCACCGGCATCGCCTACGCGATCTGGTCGGGGGTCGGCACGGTGATGATCACCCTGGTCGGCTGGGTGTTCATGGGCCAGCGGCTGGACCTGCCGGCGCTGGTCGGCATCGGGCTGATCATCGCGGGCGTGGTGGTGATGAACCTGTTCTCCGGCACCGTGAAGCACTGATAGGGGCGCCGGGGCGGGCTCAGCCCGGGCCCAGCAGCCAGGGCCAGACCACGGTCGGCGCCGCCTCCACCGCCAGCAGGGCGAGGATCGCGGCGCGGGCCGGGACGCTCGCGAAGCGCCGCCACAGGACGGCCGCCAGCGCCAGGCAGGCCGCCCCCTCGGCCAGCGCGACCTCGTGCCCGTGGCGGGCGGGGTTCCAGTAGCTCAGCGGGCTGCGGAACACCCAGTCGGTCAGGGGCCAGAAATGCGGCCGCGCGTCGGAGTGGTGCAGCGGCAGGTCGAAGGCGAGGTGCAGCAGCGCCGACCCCGCCAGCACCGCCAGCGCCGGCCGCCCCAGCGCCAGCGCCGCGAGCCCCAGCGCCCCCCACAGCGGGATCGAGTTGTCGACCCGGAACACCCCCTGCCAGAGCGGCGAGAGATAGTCCTGCTGGAAGATCTCCTGCAGCTCGCGCCCCTGCCCCCAGCGCGCCCAGGCGAAGAGCAGGAACAGCCCGAGGTCCGGCGCGAGCCCCCCCGCCAGCGCCGCCAGGTTGCGCCGGCGCGCGGCCGCGCCGGCGGGCCCCGGAGGCGCGGGGCGCGCGAAGGCGGCGGCGGCGAAGATCAGGTGCGCGGGCGTGTTCACGCCCCCTGTCTCCGCCGTTCCGGCCGGGAACTCAACTGACGATCGCGACGGGCCGGCGGCGCGGGGGCGCGCCCGGGCTCACAGGCCCAGGACGTCGGTCATCTGGTACTGGCCGGGCTTCTTCTCCTGCCCCCAGACGCCGGCGGTCATCGCCCCGCGGGAGAAGATCATCCGGTCGGTGGCGATGTGCTTGAGGATCACCCGCTCGCCGGCGTTGGCGAAGATCACCTCGTGCTCGCCCACCACGTCGCCGCCGCGCAGCGCCGCGAAGCCGATGGCCCCCTCCCTGCGCGCCCCGGTCTGGCCATGGCGGCCGGAGTCCATGACCTCGGCGAGGTCGGAGCCATGCCCCTTAGCCGCCGCCTCCCCCAGCATCAGCGCGGTGCCGGAGGGGGCGTCGACCTTGTGGCGGTGGTGCATCTCGACGATCTCGACGTCCCAGCCGGGGCCGAGCGCCTTCGCGACCTTCTCGGTCATCACGCACAGCAGGTTCACGCCCAGCGAGAAGTTCCCCGCCCGGATCTGGACCGAGTGGCGGGCCGCCGCCTCCAGCTTCGCCAGGTGGTCGTCCTCGAAGCCGGTGGTGCCGATCACGTGCACGCAGCGCGCCTGGGCGGCGAGCGCGGCATGGGCGACCGAGGCCGCGGGCGAGGTGAAGTCGAACACCGCGCGCGAGCGGGCGAAGGCCTCCAGCGGATCGTCCTCGACCACGAGGCCGAGCGGCGCGCCGCCCAGGCACTCGCCCAGGTCCCGGCCGATCCAGTCGTGGCCGGGGCGTTCGGTGGCGCCGGTCAGGTGGATCTCGGGATGCTCCTTCGCCGCCTCGACCAGCATCCGGCCCATGCGGCCGGAGACTCCGGTGACGGTCGCGGGAATGGTCATGGCGGCGCTCCTTCCGGGCTGGTCGGGCCGGCGCGGCCCGGCCGCGGGCATAGCACCGCCCGCCGCGGCCCGGCAACGGGAGCACCTCTTCGTCGGACGGATGCAGCGAGGATCACTTTGCTCTCACGGCGTCTTCAATCCGAGCAGCGCGGAAAATCGACTCTACTTCAACGACTTAGCAGGAAGACAGCACGTGATAGTAAGCAATTGATTCATTTGACAAATCATCACGCCCCACCTAGATTCTATGTAGGGTGACACGGTGATATTCTGCATGCCGTAGCCTCGCACTCAGGCCGCAGCCTCGGCCGCGAGAGCGCTATGTAGGGTTCTGGCAGGCCCTACCCCTGCTATGAATCCGCACTCAAGGCTGAGGGTGCGGGTTCATCGATTTGCTCAGAGATGTGGCCGGATGACAGAGCCTCGGGCGAGGATCGCACGAGTCTGTCGGTTCTTCATTCTATGGAATGTCGAGACCCAAATTTCGGTGTTCGCGAGCGTTGATTTCAACACCAAGCGGTAGCGAACGCCGCGGCTAATTGAATAATAGGAAATTATCAGCCGATTTTCGACTTTACTCTCCTTGACATATAATCCACATCTCAGTGCATCTGGTATCTCCAATATTTCAAAATCTTCGATATCTCCATGTTTCTGAGAAATATGGTTTAGCGAGTCCCCAGAGAGATACACGTGGGGCATCGTCCACCCAAGAATACTCTGCACCGCACCGGGGATACTCCCGACCCAGTGATTGTGGCGAGGGTTTCTCCGCACAGCAGCAATATCAGCGAGAGTAAACATCGACTCCCTTTGATAATGGATAAGTGCGAGACTGGAAAGCGAGCGAGAGCGCTCTCAATCGCTGGACGTCGCGGGGCAAGGCGATGAATATGCGGCCGTCGGGACCTCGCCGGCGCCGCGCCTCGCCCCTGCCGGGCCGTGCGGCGATGGACGAGAGCGAGGCCGGACGCCGACATAGCCTCCGACCGGGAGAGACGAATGAAACGCTTCCTTCTCGGCGCCGCGACGGTCGCCCTGATGGCCGGCCCCGCGTTCGCCGCGCAGACGCATGTGAACCTGGGCGTCGCGCTGGAGCCGCCGAACCTCGACCCGACGGCCGGCGCCGCCGCGGCCATCGACGAGATCGTCTACCAGAACGTCCTGCAGGGCCTGACCCGCATCGACCGCAACGGCGAGGTGCAGCCCTCGCTCGCCACCTCCTGGGACATATCCGAGGACGGGCTGGTCTACACCTTCCATCTCGCCGAGGGGGTGAAGTACCACGACGGGGCCGACTTCACCGCCGAGGACGTGAAGTTCTCCTACGAGCGGGCCATGGGCCCCGACAGCCAGAACGCGCAGAAGGGCCTGTTCGAGCCGATCGAGAGCATCGAGGTCGTCGACCCGACCACGGTGAAGATCACCCTCAAGCGTCCCTCGGGCAACTTCCCCTACAAGATGGGCTGGGGCGACGCGGTGATCGTGGACGAGGCCTCGGCCGCGGACAACGCCACCAACCCGATCGGCACCGGGCCCTTCAAGTTCAAGGACTGGGCCAAGGGCGCCTCGGTGACGCTGGAGAAGAACCCCGACTACTGGGGGGAGCCGGTCGCGCTCGACTCGGCGACCTTCAAGTTCATCTCCGATCCCACCGCGGCGCTGGCCGCGCTGATGGCGGGCGACGTGGACGCCTTCCCCAACTGGCCCTCCCCCGAGACGCTGCCCCAGATCGAGGCCGACCCCCGCTTCACGGTGGTGCGCGGCTCGACCGAGGGGGAGACGATCCTGTCGACCAACAACGCCAAGGCGCCCTTCGACAAGCTGGAGGTCCGCCAGGCCATCGCCCATGCGCTGGACCGGCAGGCGATCATCGACGGGGCGATGTTCGGCTCGGGCGAGCCGATCTACACCCACTACCCGCCCTCCGGGCCCGCCTTCGTGGACCTCTCGGGCCTCTACCCGCATGACGTGGAGAAGGCGAAGGCCCTGCTGGCCGAGGCCGGCTTCCCCGACGGCTTCTCGGCCACGCTGAAGCTGCCGCCCCCGGTCTACGCCCGCCGCGGCGGCGAGATCGTGGCCGCGCAGCTGGCCGAGGCGGGGATCAAGCTGGAGATCATCCCGGTCGAGTGGGCGCAGTGGCTGGACCAGGTCTACAAGGGCGGCGACTACGACCTGACCATCGTGGCGCATACCGAGCCCGACGACCTGCAGATCTACACGCGCGACAACTACTACTTCAATTATCCGGGCACCGAGGTCCGCGAGCTGATGACCCAGCTCGCCGCCGAGGCCGACCCCGAGACGCGGATCGAGCTGCAGCAGGCCGTGCAGACGAAGATCGCCGAGGACGCGGTCAACGGCTTCCTGTTCCAGCTCGGCAAGACCGTGGTGGCGAAGAAGGGCCTCGAGGGCCTGTGGCAGAACCAGCCCACCCAGGCGAACGACCTGAGCGAGGTCCGCTGGGTGGAGTGAACGGGCCGCCGGGGGACCCTCCCGCCGGCGATCCCTGATGCAACCGAAGCGGCGGCGGGCGCGGAAGCCTCGCCGCCGCTTTTGCGTTCGGGCGAGGCCCTCCCCCACCGGGCCGACCGCCCTCCGACGCAGACGCGCCTGCGGGGCGTGCGGAATCGCTGCGCTGCGCGGGCGGCGGAGGAGCGTCGCTCAGACCCGGATCTTGCGCAGGTAGACGTAGAGCGCGCCCTCGCCGCCGTGGTTGCGGTGAGCGGGGTAGATGCCGACGATCATGTGGGCGAGCGGCGCCTGGCCCAGCCACAGGGGCACGGCGTGGCGCAGGACGCCGGTGCGCTCGGGCATGAAGGGGGCGTCCTCGACCGGCTTGCGGCCGCCCTTGCCGGTGACCACCAGCACGCAGCGGCAGCCCTGCGCGCGCTTGGCGCGGATGAAGCTCGACAGCGTCGCGTGGGCCCGGTCGGCGGTCATGCCGTGCAGGTCGAGCCGCGCCTCGGGCGGGCGGCGGCCGCGCTTCAGGCGCTCGGCCGTGCGGCGGTCGAGGCCGGCGGCGGGGTCGAAGGTGTCGAGCGCGGGGGGGTGGAAGACGGCCGTGGTCTGCGGGCGCGCGCGGCCGGTCGGGCGCAGCACCGTGCGCGGCGGCCGGGCGGGCCCGGGCGCCTCGGGCGGCGGCGCCCCGCGGCCCTGCGCGGGATCGGCGGCGGGCGGCGGCGCGCCGGCCGCGCCCATCGCGGCGGGCGAGGCCTGGCCAGGCAGGTCGCCGGGGGCGGGGTCGCGCCCCTCCAGCGGGGTCGCGTCGCGCATCGCCGCGCGCCACAGGGCGCGGTCGGCCTCGCTCAGGCGCGGGGCGCGGCGACGGCGGGAGGCCATGCCGGGACCCCGCGGACGCGCTCAGCCGCCGGTGGCGGTGAGGACCCAGTTCGGGTCGTTCGACCCCATCTTGCGGGTGAAGGTCCACAGGTCGGTCTGGCGGCGGATCTCGTTGGGATCGCCCTCGACCACCTGGTGCTCGGCGTTGCGCACGACCGAGACCAGCTCGCCCACGAAGCGCACCTCGATGTCGGCCTCGCGGTCCTCCTCGGAGAACATGGCGGAGAAGATGCGGGCCTCCTTCACGCCGACGAAGCGGGCCTCGACCGTCAGGCCCTCGGTCTCGCGCTGGCGGATGGCGGCGACGAAGCTCTGGTAGACCTCGTCCGAGAGCAGCGGGCGGAGCGAGCGGGTGTCGCCGGTCTCGAAGGCCATCAGGATCATCTCGTAGGCCTGCTTGGCGCCGTCCACGAATTCCGAGGGGCGGAAGCCGGGCTCGGCGCGGGCCATGCGGCGCAGGGCCTCGCCGGTCTCGCCGTCGACGTCGGCGACGCGGGCGATGTCGGCGTCGATGGCGGCCTCGGCGTTGGCGGAGCCCTCGATCACCTCGAATCCGCTCTTGCGGCGGGAGGGCGTGGCGGCGGGCTCCGGCCGCTCGCCGGGCATGCGTTCGTAGCCGGTGCGGGTCCCCAGCACGTTCTTCAGCCGCCACAGGACGAAGATCGCGATGGCGGCGAGGATGATGAGCTGGGTCATGTCGTCCATCTCGAGCGTCTTCATGCAGGCGCCGCTCCCCCGGCTTGCGGTCCGGAGGGCGGCTGGCGTGGCGGGCGGGCGTCCTTGCGCCTATGTAAGGTCAGCGGCGGCCGCTGTCCAACGGGCAGACGCCTGCGACCCGGCCGCGCAACCGGCCGGCGCGCGGGACGGACCGCCGAAGACGACGACGGCCGAGAATTCGACGGAGGAGACCCGCCGACATGCCCCTGTTCATCCTGCTCGCGGTGGTGCCGATCATCGAGATCGCGCTGTTCATCCAGGTCGGCGGCGCCATCGGCCTGTGGCCGACGCTGGCGACCGTGATCGCCACCGCGCTCGCCGGGAGCTGGCTGCTGCGCCGCCAGGGCCGCGGCGCGATGCTGCGCCTGCAGGAAAGCCTGTCGCGGGGCGGGGATCCCTCGGGGCCCATCGCCCACGGGGCGATGATCCTGGTGGCGGGGGTGCTGCTGCTGACGCCGGGCTTCTTCACCGACGCCTGCGGTCTGGCGCTGCTGCTGCCGCCGGTGCGCGCGGCGCTGATCCGCTGGGGGGCGGCGCGGCTGGCCGCGGGCGTGCGCAGCGGGCGGGTGGTGATGACATCGTCGCGCGGCGGCTTCGGCGCGGGCGGGGACCCGTTCGCAGGCCCCCATGGCGGTCCCCGCCCGGGCCCGAGGCCCGGTCCCGCTGGCGGAGACGTGATCGACGGAGAGTTCGAGACGGCCGAGGAGGACGCCTCCGACCGCCGCGATCCGCCCCGACAGGGGCCCCCGGGCGGCAGCGGCTGGACGCGCGAGCCCTGAGAGGGCGGGCGGGGACGCGTGCCGCCACGTTGCGGCGCAGCCCCCTGCATGCTAGCGCTGCGCCCGGAAATTTTCGCCTGTCCGACCCACGGAACACCCGGAGCCCGCGCCAATGGCCGACGCCCAGACCCCGCCGCAGCAGCCGCAGACGCCGCCGCAGGTCCAGATTCTCTCGCAGTACGTCCGCGACCTGTCGTTCGAGAACGTCGCCGCCCAGGCCGGCGCGCTGCCCGAGGACAAGCCCGAGATCCAGGTCTCGGTGAACCTCGACGCGAAGCCGCGGGGCGACGACCGCTACGAGGTCTCGCTGAAGCTGTCGGCGACCTCGCGCGCCGGCGACAAGACCGTGTTTATCGCCGAGCTGGACTACGCCGGCCTGTTCTCGATCAAGAACGTGCCGCAGGAGCATCTGCACCCGCTGCTGCTGATCGAGTGCCCGCGCCAGCTGTTCCCCTTCGCGCGCCGCATCGTGGCCGACGTGACCCGGGACGGCGGCTATCCGCCGCTGATGCTGGACATGGTCGACTTCGTCTCGATCTACCGCCAGGAAGTGGCCCGCCGCCAGGCGGCCCAGGGCGGCCAGCCCGCCGGCACCGCCTGATCGCGCTCCGGCGGGACGGCCGCGCGCCGTCCCGCCGACCGCAGGACCCGCGTCCTGCGCCTGCCTGCCCCGCGCCGCGCGGGCGAAACGCTCCATAAAGCGAATCGTGTCAGGGTCCCGGATCAGAAACCGAGTCTCCCGACGGGCCGAGCGTGATCCGCATCCTCACCTGCATCCAGGACGGCCATGACCTGCGCCTGGTGATCCTGGCCGCGGCGACGGCGCTCGTCGGCTCGGTCGTGTCGGCGCGCCTGTTCCGCATGGTCCCGCGGGAGCGGGGGCGCCGCGGCGCCTGGTTCATCGTGCAGTCGGCGCTGATCGGCGGGGCGACGATCTGGACCACCCATTTCGTCGCCATGCTGGGCTTCGAGCCCGACGCGCCGCATGGCTACGACCCCGTGCTGACCCTGCTGTCGCTCGCCATCGCCATGGGCGGCGTGCTGGTCGGGCAGATGATGATCCGCGCCGCCGACGGCTCGCGCCTGGCCGAGGGCGGGGGCGCGGTGATGGGCGGGGCCATCGTGGCGATGCACTACGTGGGCATGGCCTCGCTCGAGATCTCGGCCATGATGCTGTGGGATCTCGATCTTGTGGCGGCCTCCATCGTCGCGGGGCCGCTGTTCGGGGCGCTGACCGCCAACCGCATGGCGCGGCCGGGGTCCTCCCGGTCCTGGCTGGTCGGGGCGGGGATGTTCCTGCTCGCGATCTGCCTGACGCATTTCACCTCGATGGGCGCGCTGAGCGTGGTCCCCACCGGGGCGCCGCCGCCCGCGAACATGCGCCTGATCCCCGACTCGCTGCTCGCCGGCATGGTGGCCTCGGTCACCACGCTGATCCTGATGGTCGGCGCCACCAGCTTCATGATCGACGAGGCCGGGCGCCGCGAGCATGGCGAGCGGATGAGTCACGCCGCCCTGCACGATGCCCTGACCGGCCTGCCCAACCGCGCCAGCCTGCGCCGCTCGCTGGAGCGGCTGCTGAGCTCGCCCCCGACGGTGGAGGCGGGGATCGCGGTGGTGGCGATCGACCTCGACCGCTTCAAGCCGATCAACGACGTGCACGGCCATGCCGCCGGCGACCACCTGCTGCAGACCCTGGCCGAGCGCGCCGCCGCCCGGCTGGAGGCCGGCGAGATCCTGGGCCGCGCCGGGGCGGACGAGTTCATCGCGCTGAAGGTCGGCGCCGCGCGGGCCGAGGCGGTGGACTTCGCCCGCCGCCTGCGCGAGGCGATGATCGGGGAGGTCGAATGGCCCGGCGCCCGCATCTCGGTCGGGGCGAGCCTGGGCATCGCGCTCGCGCCCGAGCATGGCCGGGACGTGGAGGCGCTGCTGGGCCGCGCCGACCTCGCCATGCACCGCGCCAAGGGCGCCCCGGACGAGCCGCTGATGGTCTACGACGCCCGCATGGACGAGGCGAGCCGCGGCCGCTCGGCCCTGACCATGGAGCTGAAGGCGGCGCTGGCCAACGGCGAGCTGGAGCTGTTCTTCCAGCCCCAGAACGACAACGAGACGCGCGAGATCGTCGGCTTCGAGGCGCTGCTGCGCTGGCGTCACCCGACCCGGGGCCTGGTCTCGCCGGACGAGTTCGTGCCCCTGGCCGAGAGCACCGGCCTGATCGGGGAGATCGGCGACTGGGTTCTGCAGGAGGCCTGCCGCATCGCCGCGGGCTGGCCGCGCTCGATCGGCATCGCCGTCAACGTGGCCCCGCGCCAGCTCGCCCGCCCCGACTTCGCCGAGACGGTGATGGACGCGCTGCTGGTCTCGGGCCTCGAGGCCGGCCGGCTGGAGCTGGAGATCACCGAGGCGAGCCTGATCGCCGACCAGGAGCGGGCGCGGCGGGTGATCTCGGCGGTGAAGCGGGCCGGGGTGCGGGTGGCGATGGACGATTACGGGACCGGCTACGCCTCGCTCGCCACGCTGAAGGCGTTCCCCTTCGACAAGATCAAGATCGACCGCAGCTTCATCCACAACCTGCCCGACGACCGGCAGGCCGCGGCCATCGTCCGCTCGACCCTGATCCTGGGCGAGGCGCTGGAGATCCCGGTGCTGGCCGAGGGGGTGGAGACCGAGGCGCAGCTCGCCTTCCTGCGCCAGATCGGCTGCGCCTCCTCCCAGGGCTGGCTGTTCGGCCGCCCCGCCGACCGCGCCGCGACCGAGGCGCTGATCCGCGCCCGCCAGACGGCCGGGGCGCAGGTCCCCGTCTCCGGTTGAGTCTGCGCGCGCTTCAGGCGCCGCCGAGCTTGGTCCACAGCGCCGCCTCGCCCATCTCCGCCACGAAGGCGGCGTGGGCGGCGGCCTCGGCCTCGGTCAGGCGGGGGCGCAGGGGGCGGGGGCGCGGCGGGGGCGTGTAGGCGAGCGCCGCGGCGCTCTGCTCCGCGCCGCCGCCGGAGGAGGCGAGGCCGAAGTCGGGCTGCCGCCCGCCGATCAGCTCCAGATAGACCTCGGCCAGCAGCTCGGAGTCGAGCAGCGCCCCGTGCTTCTCGCGCCCCGAGTTGTCGATGCCGAAGCGCCGGCACAGCGCGTCCAGCGTGTTGGGCGAGCCGGGATAGCGCTTGCGCGCGATGGCCAGCGTGTCGATGGCGCGGTCCATCGGCAGCGGCGGGCGCTTCAGCCAGCCGAGCTCGGCGTTGATGAACCGCATGTCGAATTCGGCGTTGTGGATCACCAGCTTCGCGTCGCCCAGGAACTCCAGGAACGCGTCCGCCACCCGGTCGAAGGTCGGGTATTTCGACAGGAAATCCTGGCTGAGGCCGTGGACGTTGAACGCCTCGATCGGCACGTCGCGCTCGGGGTTGATGTACTGGTGGTAGACGCGGCCGGTGGGCACGTGGTTGAACAGCTCCACCGCGCCGAGCTCGACCAGGCGGTGGCCCTCCTTCGGCTCGAAGCCGGTGGTCTCGGTGTCCATCACCAGCTCGCGCATGGCTCAGCCCTCCCGAAGTCTTGCCAGGATCTCGCGCACCTGCGCGCGCGCCGCCTCCAGCCCCTGCGAGGTGTCGACGATGTAGTCGGCGCGGGCGCGCTTCTCGGCGTCGGGCGTCTGCTTGGCGAGGATGGTGAGGAAGGTCGCCTCGCTCATCCCCGGCCGCTCCAGCACCCGGGCGCGCTGCACCTCGGGCGGGGCGGTGACCACCACCACGGCGTCGAAGCGTTTCTCGCCGCCGGTCTCGAACAACAGGGGAATGTCGCAGAGCGCGAGGTCGTGGCCCTCGGCCTCGGCCTTCTCCAGGAACGCCTGGCGGTCCACGCCGACCAGCGGGTGGGCGATCTTCTCGAGCCTGGGGATCAGGGCGGGATCGGCGGTGGCGGCGGCGCGCAGGGCGGCGCGGTCGACCTGGCGCGTCTCGCCCTCGCCGGTGACCGCATGGGGCAGCAGCTCGGCGATCATCGGCACCGCGGCGCCGCCGAGGCCGTAGACGCGCGCCACCGCCGCGTCGGCGTCCCAGACCGGCACGCCTTCGGCCGCGAACATCTTGGCGGTGGTGCTCTTGCCCATGCCGATGGAGCCGGTCAGCGCGATCAGTTTCATGGGGTCACTCCGCCAGCACGGCCGCGCGCAGCTCGGCGTCGACCTCGGGGGCCACGCCGAACCAGGCCTCGAAGCCGGGCCGGCCCTGGTGGAGCAGCATGCCGATGCCGTCGACCCAGCGCATCCGGCGGCTCTGCGCCTCCTCCAGCAGGGGGGTCATCAGGGGGGAATAGACGATGTCGTTGACCAGCGCGGTCTTCGGCGCGCGCTTGAGCGAGATCTGCAGCGGCGGCTGGCCGGTCATGCCCAGCGAGGTGGTGTTGACCACCGTCGCCACCCCGTCCAGCGCGTCCTCCATGTGCAGCCAGTCGACGACCTTCACCCGGCCGCCGAACTCGCCCGCCAGGAACTCCGCGCGCGAGCGGGTGCGGTTGGCGAGCCGGATCTCCGGCGCCCCGTCCGAGAGCAGCGCCGACACGATGGCGCGCGAGGCGCCGCCCGCCCCGAGCACCAGCGCCGGCCCCTCGGAGGCCTTCCAGCCCGGCGCCCCGGCGCGCAGGTTCTCGAGGAACCCGTAGCCGTCGGTGTTGTCGGCGTAGATCGAGCCGTCCTCGCGGAAGGTGATCGTGTTCGCCGCCCCGATCAGGGCCGCACGGTCGGAGACCTTGGTGGCCAGCCGCAGCACCGTCTCCTTGTGGGGGATGGTGACGTTCACGCCCCGGAAGCCGAGCAGGGGCAGGGCGCGGAAGGCGGCCTCGAAGTCCCGCGGCTCGACGCCCAGCGTGATGTAGTCGCCCTCGATCCCGTAGCGGGCGAGCCAGTGGCGATGCAGCCGCGGCGAGCGCGAATGCGCGATCGGCCAGCCCAGAACCCCGGCGAGCGGCAGTCGGTTCGCACTCATTCGATCAGACGCCCTCTTGCCCGCAGAAAGCCCAGGGTCTCCAGCAAGGGAAGCCCCCGGACCGTGAAGTGATCGCCGTCGACGCGGGCGAAAAGCTGCGCCCCCAGCCCCTCCAGGTGGTAGCCGCCGACGGTGGTCAGCACGGCCTCGCCCAGACGATCCAGGTAGTCGTCGACGAACCGTTCGGAGAAGGGGCGCATCGAAAGCCGCGCGGTCCCGACATGACGGAAGATCGGCTTGCCGTCCAGTGCGATGACCGCCGCCGAGTGCAGATGGTGCGTGCGCCCCCGCAACGTCAGCAGCTGGGCGCGCGCCTCGGCCCGGTCGCGGGGCTTGTCGAACTGGTCCTCGCCGGCGGCCAGCGTCTGGTCGGCGCCCAGCACCAGCGCGCCGGGACGCTTCGCCGAGATCTTCTTCGCCTTCAGCTCGGCCAGCGCGTCGGCGAGGTCGCGCGCGCTCGCGCCCTCGGCGCGGAAGGCGAGGCGGATCTCCTCCTCGTCGATGCGGGCGGGGAGGATCTCGATCTCCACGCCGGCGGCGCGCAGCATCTCCGCGCGGGCCGGGCTGGCGGAGGCGAGGACAAGCGGATCGGTCATGGGGCGCCCTGCGCTCGGAGGATGGCGAGGATCGAGGCGGCGGTCTCCTCGATCGAGCGCCGTGTGACGTCGATCACCGGCAGGCCGAGCCGATCGAACAGCAGGCGCGCCTGGGAGACTTCCTCGCGCACCCGCTCGGGGTCGGCATAGGCGTCGGAGTTCATGCCCGGCGCCGCGCCGATCGCCTCCAGCCGCTGGCCGCGCACCTGCACCAGGCGCGAGGGCGAGGCGATCAGCCCGACGGTGGGGATGCCCCGGGCGATGGCGGTCTCGAGCCCCCTGGGCAGCGAGGCGCCCGGCACCAGCGGCACGTTCGCGGCCTTCACGCCGCGCACCGCCAGATAGAGGCAGGTCGGCGTCTTGGAGGTCCGCGACACGCCCACCAGGATCACGTCCGCCTTCATCAGCCGGTCCGAGGTCGCGCCGTCGTCATGGGCCATGGCATAGTCGATGGCCGAGACGCGGTCGAAATAGCTGAGGTCCACGTCATGCTGGCGCCCGGGGCGCTTCTTGCCGCGCTGGGCGCCCACGAACTCGGTCAGGGCGCGGAAGAACGGGTCGAGGAGCGCCACCGCCGGCACCCCGATGCGCGCGCAGCCCGCGCGCAGATGCTCGGCCAGCTTCTCGTCGAGCAGGGTGTAGGCGACCAGCCCCGGCTCGGCCGCGATCGCGTCCAGCGCCTGGTCGATCTCGCGGCGGGAGCGGGCGAAGACATGGATGCGGCGGGTCAGCTCCAGCCCCTCAAACTGGCTGATCACGGCGCCGGCCGCGGCCGACACCGTCTCTCCCGTCGAATCCGACAGAAGGTGCAGAACGTGACGAGCCGACCGCTGCGTCACCGCGGACCGCCCCTCCCTCGTTGGTGAACATTCGGTTTTGAGGCCACTCTAGGGAGGGGTACGTATGGGGATAAGGGGGGACAACGGGGATAACCGGCGCGAAACGGGCGTTGTGGCGCCGGCGCCTCAGACCCACCGGTATAACTCGCCGTTCCATCCATCTGTGGAGAGCGACTCCGAGGATTCCTCACAGCGCCTGTGGATAACTTCGGCGTCTTTCACAGGTCCCGGAACGTTCCGGAACGGATCGGAGTCCGCGCAACAAGAGACGCTCGCAAACCGTTGGGATCGCTACGTTAAAATGCGGCGGTTTTGTGAACGTTGTCCCCAGATTGTTTTCCCGGGCTGGGGATGGTTGTCGATAACTGTGGATTGAGTTGTGGATTCCCTCGCGCTGAGCGGTGATCCCCGTTATCCACCGCCCAACAGACAACCACATCCTATCTACCCTTCTTCCTGGTTCGAGGTTCCATGAGCTCACAGGCGAAACCGCTGCTCCGCGCGCTGGCCGGCGAGACCCTCCCGGTCCCCCCCGTCTGGCTCATGCGACAGGCGGGGCGATACCTGCCCGAGTATCGGGCGACGCGGGAGAAGGCGGGCTCGTTCCTGGACCTGTGCTACACGCCCGAGCTCGCGGCCGAGGTCACCCTGCAGCCGATCCGTCGCTTCGGCTTCGACGCGGCGATCCTGTTCGCGGACATCCTGCTGGTGCCCCAGGGCCTCGGGGCGGACCTCAGCTTCGTGCAGGGCGAGGGCCCGCGCCTGTCGACCGTGGGGACCATGGCCGACGTCGCCGCCCTGCGCCCCACCGAGGCGATCCACGAAACTGTGGGACCCGTCTATGAGACGGTGAGGATCCTTGCCGAGGCGCTCCCCCCCGAGGTTGCGCTGATCGGCTTCGCCGGGGCCCCGTGGACCGTGGCGACCTATATGATCGCCGGCCGCGGCACGCCCAGCCAGGAACCGGCCCGCAGGATGATGCTCGAGGAGCCGGAGGCCTTCCAGGCGCTGCTCGACCGCATCACCGACGCGACGATCGAGTATCTCGCCCGGCAGGTGGAGGCCGGCGCCGAGGCGGTGAAGCTGTTCGACTCCTGGGCCGGCTCGCTCAGCGCGCTCGATTTCGAGCGGGTGTGCCTGGAGCCGAACCGCCGGATCGCGGCGGAGTTGAAATCCCGGTTCCCCGATCTCCCGCTGATCGCCTTCCCGCGGGGCGCGGGCGCCTGGCTCGAGGGTTTCGCGGACCGCTGCGGGGCCGATTGCGTCGCCATCGACCAGCATGTTCCGACGAAATGGGCCGCCGAGCGGCTGCAGCCGAAGCTCTGCGTGCAGGGCAACCTCGATCCGCTGCTGATGGTCGCCGGCGGCGAGCCGCTGCGCGCGGCCGCGCGCCGGATCCGCGACGAACTCGCGGGCGGGCCGCATGTCTTCAACCTCGGCCACGGCATCACGCCCGACGCAGACCCCGAGAACGTCCACGTCCTGCTCGATGCAATCAGGGGTTGAATTTCGTGCTCGACTGGATCATCGTGAACTATGCGTGGTGGAAATCCTTCCACGTGATATCCGTCATCGCCTGGATGGCGGCTCTGCTCTATCTTCCAAGGCTCTACGTATATCACGCGGAAACCGCTCCACAGGGTTCTCCACAGGCCGCCACCTTCGAGGTGATGGAGCGCAAGCTGCTGCGCGGAATCATGAACCCGGCGATGATCTCGTCCTGGTTGTTCGGGCTGCTGACCCTGACGGCGCTCGGCTTCGACGTGCTCGCCACCGCGGGCTGGCTGCATGTGAAGCTGACCCTTGTGATCGGGCTGACCGTCTACCACATGCTGTGCGCACGCTGGCGGAGGGAGCTCGCCGCGGACCCGACCCGCAGGTCCGGCCGCTTCTTCCGGATGGTGAACGAGATCCCGGCCCTGCTGATGGTCGGCATCGTCATCATGGCGATCGTGGAGCCCTTCTAGGCCTCCGCACCCGGGCCCCGCGTGCGTTCCGGCGGCGAAAAGAAGCTGCATCACGTGAAGGTCGTTTGACATTTCATGTCGGTTGCGCGTATGACGCTGCAACCGTGGCGCGCGTTCAGCGCGCCCGCACCTTCCCCCCTATCCCGCCGGCACCCCTTTTGTTCGATCAGCGGGCTACCACAGGCGCCAGATGGATATCTCAGAACTGAAGCTCGCCGAGCTCAAGGCGAAGTCGCCGACCGCATTGCTCACCTTCGCGGAAGAGCTGGAGGTGGAGGGCGCCTCCGCCCTCCGCCGCCAGGACATGATGTTCGCCATCCTCAAGGAGCTGGCGGACCGCGATGTGGAGATCTCGGGCGACGGCGTGCTCGAAGTGCTTCAGGACGGGTTCGGGTTTCTGCGCAGCCCCGAAGCCAACTACCTCCCGGGTCCCGACGACATCTATGTCTCCCCGAACCAGATCCGCAAATTCGCCCTGCGCACCGGCGACACCGTCGAAGGGCTGATCCGCGCCCCCAAGGAGGGCGAGCGCTACTTCGCCCTGGTGAAGGTCAACAAGCTCAACTTCGACGACCCCGAGAACGCGCGCCACAAGGTTCACTTCGACAACCTGACGCCGCTCTACCCCGATCAGCGCCTGAAGATGGAGATCGAGGATCCCACCATCAAGGACAAGACGGCGCGGGTCATCGACCTGGTCAGCCCGATCGGCAAGGGCCAGCGCTGCTTGATCGTCGCGCCGCCGCGCACCGGCAAGACCGTCATCCTGCAGAACATCGCCAACTCGATCGAGAAGAACCACCCCGAGGTCTACCTGATCGTGCTGCTCATCGACGAGCGGCCGGAGGAGGTCACGGACATGCAGCGCTCGGTGAAGGGCGAGGTGGTGTCCTCGACCTTCGACGAGCCGGCCACCCGCCACGTCGCCGTCTCCGAGATGGTGATCGAGAAGGCCAAGCGCCTGACCGAGCATGGCCGCGACGTCGTCATCCTGCTGGACTCGATCACCCGCCTCGGGCGCGCCTACAACACCGTGGTGCCCTCCTCGGGCAAGGTGCTGACCGGCGGCGTCGACGCCAACGCCCTGCAGCGCCCCAAGCGCTTCTTCGGCGCGGCGCGCAACATCGAGGAAGGCGGCTCGCTGACCATCATCGCCACTGCGCTGATCGACACCGGCAGCCGCATGGACGAGGTGATCTTCGAGGAGTTCAAGGGCACCGGCAACTCCGAGATCGTGCTCGACCGCAAGGTCTCCGACAAGCGCGTCTACCCGGCCATCGACATCCTCAAGTCGGGCACCCGCAAGGAGGACCTGCTGGTCGAGAAGTCGGAGCTGGCGAAGGTCTTCGTCCTGCGCCGCATCCTCAACCCGATGGGCCCGGCCGACGCGATCGAGTTCCTGCTCGGCAAGCTGAAGCAGACCAAGTCGAATTCCGAGTTCTTCGACTCGATGAACGCCTGACGGGGGCTGATGCCCCCCGTCCCGCCCCCCCGAGACACGATCTTCGCCCCGGCCACCGGTCGGGGCCGGGCCGCCATCGCGGTGATCCGGGTCTCGGGCCCCGCGGCGGACGCCGCCCTCCTCGCCCTCGCCGGAGACCTGCCCGAACCGCGCCGCGCCGCGCTGCGGGTTCTGGCGCATGACGGCGAGGTCCTGGACGAGGCGCTGGTGATCCGCTTTGCCGCCGGCGCCTCCTTCACCGGCGAAACTTCCTTTGAAATCCAGGGGCATGGCGGGCCGGCGACGGTCGCCGCCCTGCTCTCTGCGCTGAGCGCCCTGCCCGGGCTGCGGCTGGCCGAGCCCGGCGAGTTCACCCGCCGCGCGCTCGAGGCCGGCCGCATCGACCTGCTGGAGGCCGAGGGCCTCGCCGATCTGGTGGGCGCGGAAACCGAGGCGCAGCGTCGCCAGGCCCTGCGCGCGATGCGCGGCGCCCTGGGCGACGCCGCCGCCGGCTGGCGCAAGCGTCTGATCCGGGCGCGCGCCCTGGTCGAGGCGGTGATGGACTTCGCTGACGAAGAGGTGCCAACGGACGTGACCCCCGAGGTCTCGGCCCTGATCGCCTCCGTCGCCGACGAGATCGCCGCGGCCCTCGCCGGCGCCGCCGCCGCCGAGCGGATTCGCGACGGGTTCGAGGTGGCGCTGATCGGCGCCCCCAATGCCGGAAAGTCGACCCTGCTCAACGCGCTGGCGCGTCGCGAGGCGGCCCTGACCTCCGAGATCGCCGGCACCACCCGAGACGTGATCGAGGTGCACATGGACCTCGCCGGCCTGCCCGTCACCCTGCTGGACACCGCCGGCCTGCGCGAGACTGTGGACCCGGTCGAAGCGATGGGCGTCGACCGCGCCCGCCGCCGGGCCGAAGACGCCGACCTGCGCGTCTTCCTCCAGGCCCCGGGATCCGAGGGCCCGGCGCCCGGTCTGCTGCAGCCCGACGACATCCTCGTCGGCAGCAAGGCGGATCTGGGAGGGACCACCGTCCCCGCCACGCTGCGCCTCTCCGCCAACACCGGCGACGGCCTTGAGACGCTGACCGCGCTGATCGGCGCCCGCCTCGCCGACCGCGCCGCCGGCGCCTCCTCCGTCGTCCGCGCCCGCCACCGACGCGCGCTGGAGGAGGGGTCGGCGCATCTCGCGACGGCCGCACGGTGGCTTGGCCGCGGCGAGGACGCGCTGGACATCGCGGCGGAGGAGCTCCGCCTCGCCACGCGCGCGCTGGAGACGCTGCTAGGCCGGGTTGATGCGGAGCGCGTTCTGGACGATATCTTCGCCGAGTTTTGCCTGGGGAAGTGAGTCCACCGGGCCTCCCACGGACCCTCCCGGGAGCGTTTCACGTGAAACACCGCTTCGACGTCATCGTGATCGGCGGCGGCCATGCCGGCGCCGAGGCCGCCGACGCCGCCGCCCGCGCCGGCGCGGCCACGGCGCTCGTCACCCACGACCTCGCGCGCCTGGGCGAGATGTCCTGCAACCCGGCCATCGGCGGACTTGGCAAGGGCCACCTGGTCCGCGAGATCGACGCGCTCGACGGCCTCATGGGCCGCGCCGCCGACCGCGCAGGCATCCAGTTCCGCCTCCTGAACCGCCGCAAGGGCCCCGCCGTGCAGGGCCCCCGCGTCCAGTGCGATCGCAAACTCTACCGCCTGGCCATCCGCGAGGCGCTGAGCGCGCGCGAGGGCCTGACCCTGATCCCGGGCGAGGCCGTCGACCTGGTCATGCCCGGCGAGGCCGTGGCCGGCGTGGTCCTCGCCGACGGCACGCGCCTCACCGCCTCCGCGGTCGTGCTGACCACCGGCACCTTCCTGCGCGGCGTGATCCACATCGGCGAGCGGCGCATCGAGGGCGGGCGCATGGGCGACGACGCCTCGGTGCGCCTCGCGCAGCGGATCGACGACTTCGCCCTGCCCCTTGGACGGCTGAAGACCGGCACCCCGCCGCGTCTGGACGGCCGCAACATCGACTGGAGCCGGCTCGAGGAACAGCCGGGGGACGAGACGCCGGAGCTGTTCTCCTTCCTCTCCCGCGCGCCGGGGGCGCGGCAGGTCCCCTGCCACATCACCCGCACCACCGAGCGCACCCACGAAATCATCCGCGCGAACCTGTCCCGCTCGGCCATGTACGGAGGGCATATCGAGGGCGTCGGCCCGCGCTATTGCCCCTCGATCGAGGACAAGGTGGTGCGCTTCGCCGAGAAGACCTCGCACCAGGTGTTCCTGGAGCCGGAGGGGCTGGACGACCCGACCGTCTATCCCAACGGCATCTCCACCTCGCTGCCCGAGGAGGTCCAGCACGACTACGTCCGGTCGATCCCCGGGTTGGAGCAGGTGAGGATCCTGCAGCCGGGCTACGCGATCGAGTACGATTACGTCGATCCCCGCGCGCTGGCCGCGACGCTGGCGGTGAAGCATGTGCCTGGCCTGTTCCTGGCGGGCCAAATCAACGGCACCACGGGCTATGAGGAGGCCGGGGCCCAGGGTCTGGTCGCCGGGCTGAACGCCGCGCGGCTCGCGCAGGGCCTGCCGCCGGCGGTGTTCGACCGGGCCGAGGGCTATCTCGGCGTGATGATCGACGACCTGGTGACGCGGGGCGTGGCCGAGCCCTACCGGATGTTCACCTCGCGCGCCGAGTACCGGCTGACCCTGCGCGCCGACAACGCCGATCAGCGGCTGACTCCGAAGGGCATGGCGCTCGGCTGCGTCGGCGAGGCGCGGGCGGAGGCCTTTTCGCGCAAGGCCGAGGCGCTGGCGCAGGCGCGTGCACTGGGCGCCTCGCTGGACCTGACGCCAACCGAGGCGCGGGTGCAGGGCATCTCCGTCTCCCAGGACGGCCAGCGGCGGACGGCGCTGGAGCTGCTGGCGCATGGGGAGGAGAGCCTGACCTCCCTCGCCCGCATCTGGCCGGAGCTGGAGGCGCTGGATCCTGCCATCGCCCGGCAAGTCGAGATCGACGCCCGCTACGCCCGGTATGAGGAGCGGCAGGCCCGCGATATCGCCGATCTGCGGCGGGAGGAGGCGCAGGAACTGCCCCGGGAGCTCGATTTCCACGCCATCGCCGGCCTTTCCAACGAGCTTCGCGGCAAGCTGGAGCGGGTGCGCCCCGCCACGCTGGGCCAGGCGGGGCGGATCGAGGGGATGACTCCCGCGGCCCTCACCTTGCTGCTGATCCATGCACGGCGGCTGGAGCGGCAGGCGCCTGTCGCGGCGGCGGGGCCATGAGCGTCGATCAGGCGCTCGCGCCCTACGGTGTTTCACGTGAAACACGGGAGCGGCTGGAAATCCTCGCCGCCCTGCTCGCCAAGTGGAACCCGAAGATCAACCTCGTCGCCAAGAGCACGGTCGAGGCGGTGTGGACCCGGCATATCGCCGATTCCGCGCAGATTTACGGGCTCGCCCCGCCGGAGGCGCGAAGCTGGATCGATCTCGGCTCCGGCGGCGGGTTCCCGGGGCTGGTGATCGGCGCGATGGCGGCGGAGAGGAACCCCGGCCTGGACCTCGCGCTGGTGGAGAGCGACGTGCGCAAATGCGCCTTTCTCAGCACCGCGGCGCGCGAGATGGGGCTGAAGATCCGGGTGCTGCCGCGGCGGATCGAGGCGGTGGAGCCCGGGCCGCGGGACGTGATCTCCGCCCGCGCGCTGGCCTCGCTCGACAAACTGCTCGGATTCGCCGAGCCGCTGGCGGGGCCGGGCACGATTTGCCTGTTTCCCAAGGGCGCAGGGGCCGCTGGAGAATTGACCGAGGCGGCTGCGAATTGGCATATTCGTCACCGCGCTCACCCCTCCAGGACGGATCCTGACGCCGTCATTCTGGAGATACAGGAGTTCTCGCGTGGCCCCCTCCACCGGACCTGACGGCGCTCGACGCCGCATCCTCGCCGTCGCCAACCAGAAGGGCGGCGTCGGCAAGACCACCACCACCATCAACCTCGCCGCGGCGCTGGCCGAGCAGGGCCGGCGCGTGCTGATCGTCGACCTCGACCCCCAGGGCAACGCCTCGACGGGGCTGGGGATCGAGAGCGCGCGACGCGCGCGCAGCTCCTACGACCTGCTGGTCGGGCAGGAGGAGGCCGCGGGCCTGGTGCAGGCGACGGCGCAGGACCACCTCGGGGTGATCCCGGCGACGGGGGACCTGGCCTCGGCGGATGTCGAGCTGGTGGAGGATCCGGCGCGGGCGCGGCGGCTGCAGCGCTCGCTGCGGGACCCGAAGCTGCTGGCGGACTGGGACTATATCGTCATCGACTGCCCGCCGTCGCTGAACCTGCTGACCGTGAACGCCATGGCCGCGGCCGACGCGGTGCTGGTGCCGTTGCAGTGCGAGTTCTTCGCGATGGAGGGGCTCAGCCAGCTGCTGACCACGATCAAGGAGATCCGGCGCGGGCTGAACCCGGGGCTGGCGATCGAGGGCGTGGTGCTGACCATGTACGACCGGCGCAACAACCTCTCCGACCTGGTGGCGCGGGACGTGCGGGCGAACCTGGGCGACGTGGTCTATCGCACCGTGATCCCCCGCAACGTCCGGCTCAGCGAGGCGCCGAGCTATGCGCTGCCGGCCATCGTCTATGACTCGAATTCGACCGGGAGCCTCGCCTACCGCGCGCTGGCGCGGGAACTGCTGGAACGTGGCGCGCGCGCGGCGGCGTGAGGCATCCTGTTGAGGGCAAAGGAAAAACCATGAAGAAGCAGCAGGGCAGAGGACTGGGGCGCGGCCTGTCCGCGCTGATGGGCGATCTCGAGGAGGTTCAGACCGGTGAAGGGAAGGCCGCGGCCGAGGCGATCGCCATCGACCTGATCCGCCCCAATCCCGACCAGCCGCGCCGCCGCTTCGGCGAGGAGGAGATCGAGGAGCTGGCCGCCTCGATCCGCGAGCATGGGGTGATCCAGCCGCTGATCCTGCGCCCGCATCCCTCGGGCGAGGGCTTCGAGATCGTGGCGGGGGAGCGCCGCTGGCGCGCCGCCCAGCGCGCCCAGCTGCATGAGCTGCCCGCGGTGGTGCGGGAGCTGGATGACGCGACGGTGCTGGAATTCGCCATCGTCGAGAACATCCAGCGCTCGGACCTGACGCCGGTCGAGGAGGCGCGGGGCTATTCCCGCCTGATCGAGGAGTTCAGCCACACGCAGGAGCGGCTGGGCGCCATCGTTGGCAAGTCCCGCAGCCACATCGCCAACGCGCTGCGGCTGCTGACGCTGCCGGTCTCGGTGCTGAAGCATCTGGAGGAAGGGCGGCTCAGCGCCGGCCATGCGCGGGCCCTGGTGGTCGCCGACGATCCGGCGGCGCTGGCTGAGCAGGTGATCCGCCGCGGCCTCTCGGTCCGCGAGACCGAGGCGCTGGTGCGCAACGCCAGGGCCGCGCCGGCCCGCAAGGCGCCGCCGCCGCGCAAGGATGCGGACACGGTGGCGCTGGAGGCGGACCTGTCGGCCAACCTCGGCATGAAGGTGCGCATCGACCACAAGGGCGAGAGCGGGGGGGAGCTGCGGATCTCCTACGCGGACCTCGATCAGCTGGACAAGATCTGCCAGGCGATCACGCGCTGAAGCTGACTTAACGGAAGTTTGACGCCCCGGGCCCCCGCCCGGGGCGTCGTCGTTTCGGCGGTCAGCGCAGGGTGCTGAGGCGGACCACGAGGCGTTCCACCAGGGCGCGATCCGGGATCTCGTTGGTGGCGCGAAGGGAGAGCTCGGCGTCGAGGATATGCTCCAGGGCGCGCTCCAGGGCCATGCCCTTCCACTGGCGGGCGGCGCGGGCGAGCGCGTCGCGGCGGGGGCCGAAGATCGGCGGGCGCATCCGCCCCAGCGCCGCCTCGGGCCCGTCGGGCGCGGCGGCGAGCGCGTGGAGCTGGCGGAAGGCCCGCCCCAGCGCCATGGCGACGCCGCCGGGGCCGCCGCCCTTGCCGGCGACGCGGGCGTAGGCGGCCAGCGCCTCGGCCGGGCGGCGGGCGACGGTGGCGTCGGCCACGGCGTCGGCGTCGCCCTCCACGGCGGCGGGGAGCAGCGCCTGCACCTCCGCGGGCTCCAGCGGGGCCGGGGCGTTCACCGCGTAGAGGGCCAGGGTGGAGATCACGCCGCGGACCTCGGCGGGCTCGGCGATGGCGGCGAAGGCCACCAGGGCGTCCATGGCGGGGGGGGAGAGGGCGGGGTTGCCGGCCTCCGACAGCAGGGCGGCGATGCCCTCGGAGTCGAGCGCGCGGGGGTAGACGGCCAGCGCCGCGAGGTTCGGCGCGTCCTCGAACAGTTTGCGCAGCTTGGAGCGGGCGTTGAGGCGGCCGGCGGTGACGATCAGGCGGCCGGTCGCGGGCTCCAGCCCCTCGCAGGCGATGCGGAAGGCCTCGGCAGAGCCGTCGGCGGCGCCGTCGATCAGGACCACGGGCTGGCCGCCGAAGAGCCCGCCCGCGCGCACGGCGTCGGTCAGCGAGGCGGGGTCGCGGCGGGCCTCGTCGGCGGTCATGCGGGTGATCTCGGCGCCCTCGCCCGCGGCCTTGAGGAAGACCGCGGAGAGGCGCAGGCGCAGCTGGTCGACCTCCAGCGCGTCGTCGCCGAAGATCAGGGCCCCCGCGGTCCGGGCGTCCGGCCGGTCGGCGAAGGCGCGGACGCGGGCGGCGGGGACCTTCATGGCCTCAGGCCCGCGCTTCCAGTTCGGCGACGATGCGGGTCCAGATCCGCTCCCCCAGCTCCTTCGCCACGCGGGCCTCGGTGTCGCGCCGCGCCTGGCGGGTGGCGAAGAGCGAGGCGGTGGCGGAGTAGGCGGACATGCCCTCGGACACGCCCTCGATGGGGCGGAAGCCCTCGGGGCCGGTCAGCGCCCAGCGGGAGGTGCCGGTGACCACGTAGCGGGTGATCGAGCTGTCCTGGGTGATGGCGAGGCCGGAGTCGACCATCACCAGGTCCGCGGTCAGCAGGTAGGCCGGGGCCGCGTCGGGGCGGCCCAGGCGGCTCTCCAGCGCCTCGCGCAGGGCGAAGCCGAGCCGGCCCTCGGGCACCAGCAGGGCGACGTCGCCGCGGAGCGCCCGCTGCTCGGTCCCCGCCTTCAGCGCCGGGCGGAAGCCGCAGGCCGAGAGGGCCAGCGCCGCGCCGGCCCCCAGCAGGAGGGTGCGGCGGTCAGGCGACGACATTCACGATCCGCCCGGGCACGACGATGACCTTGCGGGGGCCGTTCTCGCCGAGGTGCTTCTTCACGCCGTCCTCGGCGAGCGCCATGGCTTCGATCGCCTCCTTGGTGGCGTCCTTGGCGACGCGGATCTCGGCCCGGCGCTTGCCGTTGACCTGCACCGGCATCAGCACCGTGTCGTCCACCAGCAGCGCCGGATCGGCCACGGGCCAGGGCGCGCCGGTCAGGAGCGTCGTCTCGCCCAGCGAGGCCCAGAGCTCCTCGGCGAAGTGGGGGACGAAGGGGGACATCAGGCGGGCGAGGATGCCGTAGGCCTCGCGGAGGGCGAGCGGCATGTCCGGCGCCGCCTCGGCCTTCGACAGGGCGCCGACCAGCTCGTAGAGCCGCGCGATGGACTTGTTGAAGGCGAAGCCCTCGATGTCGTCGGAGACGCCCTGAACGGCCCGATGAGCGGTCTGGCGGATCGCCAGCGCCTGCGGGGACCACTCGGCCGGCTCGGGCGTCCCAGGGGCCGCCAGATCGGCCTCCGAGCGCAGGCGCCAGACGCGCTGCAGGAAGCGCGAGGCGGCCTCGGCCCCCGCGGCGGTCCATTCGACGTCCCGCTCCGGCGGGCTGTCGGACATGATGAACCAGCGGGCGGTGTCGGCGCCGTATTTCTCGAAGACGTCGTCGGGGGCGACCACGTTCTTCTTCGACTTGGACATCTTGATGGAGGGCCCGACGATCACCGGCTGGCCGTCGAGCGTCGTGAATCCGCCCTCGGCCGGCTTGATCTCGTCCGGGCTCAGCCACTTGCCGTCGGGGCCCTGGTAGGTCTCGTGGCAGACCATGCCCTGGGTGAAGAGGGCGGTGAAGGGCTCGATGGCCGTCTCGGGCAGGTGGCCGGTCTTCGCCATCGCGCGGGCGAAGAAGCGGGAATAGAGCAGGTGCAGGATCGCATGCTCGACGCCGCCGATATACTGGTCGACGTTCATCCAGTAGGACGCCGCCTCGAGGTCCGTCGGCGTCTCCGCCCGGGGGGCGGTGAAGCGGGCGAAGTACCACGACGAGTCGACGAACGTGTCCATCGTGTCCGTCTCGCGCTTCGCCGGCCCGCCGCAGACGGGGCACGGGACGTCCCGCCACGTGGGATGGCGATCCAGCGGGTTGCCGGGCTTGGAGATGTCGACGTCGTCGGGCAGGCGAACCGGCAGGTTCTCCTTCTTCTCCGGGACGGTGCCGCATTTTTCGCAATGCACGACGGGGATCGGGCAGCCCCAGTAGCGCTGGCGGCTGACGCCCCAGTCGCGCAGGCGGTAGTTGGTCTTGCGCTCGCCCTGGCCGGCTTCCTCCATGCGGCGGCCGACCTCGGCCTTGGCCTGCTCGATGGTCATGCCGTTGAGGAAGTCGGAGTTGATGATCCGCCCCGGGCCCAGATAGGCCTCGTCGTCGACCTGGAAGGTCGCCGGATCGGCGTCCGAGGGCGCCACGACGGGGATCACCGCCAGGTCGTACTTGCGGGCGAAGTCGAGGTCGCGCTGGTCATGGGCGGCGCAGCCGAAGATCGCGCCGGTGCCGTAGTCCATCAGGATGAAGTTCGCGATCCAGACCGGCAGCTTGCGGCCGTCGAACGGGTGGTCGACGGTGATGCCGGTGTCGAGGCCGAGCTTCGGGGCCTTCTGGATCTCCTCCTCCGAGGTGCCGCCCTTGCGGCACTCGTCGCAGAAGGCGGCGACCTTGGGGTCGTCCTCGGCGAGCTTGCGGGCCAGCGGATGGTCGGCGGCGATGGCGCAGAAGCCGGCGCCGAAGATGGTGTCGGGGCGGGTGGTGTAGACCTCCAGCGCCTCGAAGCCCTCAGGCGCGCCGTGGGTCTTCCAGGTGAACTGCAGGCCCTCGGACTTGCCGATCCAGTTGCGCTGCATCAGGCGGACCTTGTCCGGCCACTGCTCCAGCCCGTCGATGGCGCCCAGCAGGTCGTCGGAGAAGGCGGTGATCCTGAAGAACCACTGCACCAGCTCGCGCCGCTCCACCGGCGCGCCGGAGCGCCAGCCGCGGCCGTTCTCCACCTGCTCGTTGGCGAGCACGGTCATGTCGACCGGGTCCCAGTTCACCACCGACTTGCGGCGGTAGACCAGGCCCGCCTCGAGGAAGTCGAGGAACAGGGCCTGCTGCTGGGCGTAATACTCGGGGTCGCAGGTCGCGAACTCCCGCGTCCAGTCGAGAGAGAGCCCCATCGGGGCCAGCTGCTCCTTCATTGTGGCGATGTTGGCGTAGGTCCACTCGCCGGGGTGGATGCCGCGTTCCATCGCCGCGTTCTCGGCGGGCATGCCGAAGGCGTCCCAGCCCATCGGGTGCAGGACGTTGAAGCCCCTGGCCATCTTGTAGCGCGCGACCACGTCGCCCATGACGTAGTTGCGCACGTGGCCCATGTGGATCTTCCCCGAGGGATAGGGGAACATCTCCAGCACGTAGTACTTCGGCTTGTCGTGATCGACCTTCGCGCGGAACAGGTCGGCCTCGGCCCAGGCCTTGCGCCATTTCGCTTCGGCCGCGCTGTGATCGTAACGCGTGGTCATTCTGGTCCCCGGCGAAGAAGTCTTCGCGCCCCTGGGGAGGCAGGGCCCCGGCGCGCAACGGTCGCGATCCGTCTAGGGCGCCGGGAGCGGGTTTTCAATGCGCGGGCCGCGCGGCGGCCCCCCGCTCAGCTTCCCTCGGCCTGCAGGGCGGCGACGCGAAGCTGCCGGGCGCGGGTGAGGATCGCGTCCTCGATCCGCCGGGGCGTGGCGTCGGAGACCTCGGCCGAGGTCCAGGTCCCGCCCTGGCCCTGCAGCTCGCGGTAGACGGCGACGCGCAGGGCGTTGGCCTCGAGCTTGGGGCTGTCGATGTAGACGGTGACCTTGAAGCGCTCGTTCGGGGTGGCGGCGTTGGTCGACCAGTCGGTGACGATGACGCCCGAGAACGGGTCGGTCGAGGTCAGCGGCAGGAACTCCAGCGTGTCGAGCGAGGCCCGCCACAGGTAGGCGTTCACCGGGATCGCCCCGCCCTCCAGCGCCGGATTGCCGGAGTCGCCCGAGAAGATGTCCATGATCGAGCCTTCGGGCCGGGTCCGGAAGTTCTGGGAATCGACCGGGTCGACCGGCTCCGCCGGGGGTCTCGCGTTCTCGCAGGCGGCCAGGAGCGCCGCCGCGGCCACCACCGAAAGGATTCGGGCGCTGAGTTTCATGCGTGTCGGCCTTGGACCTGATTCATCCGCCGTCGAGACGGCCTTCATGCTCTTGGGGGGGCCCCTGCGCGGGGCCCGTCCTGCTCGGGGCCAATCTGTAAACGCTGCACGGCGCCGATGCAAAGCCAATGCAGGAACGCGCCCGAGGCGCGAGCCCGCGGCCTGCGCATCGCCTTGAAGGCCGTCCTGCAAGCCCTTGTCGCGCCGAAGGGCCGCCGTCTTGTGGCGCAATTGCTACAACCCCATCGGTTGGGACCGGGGCCCCGGCCAAGTCGATTGACCGGAAAGGTGGGTTCGGGTGAAACGCGATCAGGGTTCATCGGGTTCGCGCCGGTGGGCCGGACAACGACCTGTTCCACTGAGAGCTCAACTGCGAGGGACACCATGAAGAAGACGCTGTTCGCGACGACCGCGCTGGCCGCCGGCCTCGTCGTCACCCCGCTGCTCGCGGCCGAGGCGCCCACCGCCACCGTGCGCGGCTACGTCAACGCCGGCATGTACTACGGCGAGCTGGCCGGCACCTCCGGCGACTTCGGCGTCGAGCACGACTCCGAGATCCACTTCCGTTGGTCCGGTTCCTCCGACAACGGCCTGACCTTCAAGGGCGAGGTCGAGCTCGAGGGCTTCACCAACGCCGACCAGATCGACGAGTACTGGACCTCGGTCTCCGGTTCGTTCGGTGACTTCCGCATCGGTGCGGACGACACCGCGGCGGAGTACATGGAGCTGGGCATCATCTACTCGCCCTACGCCAAGGTCTGCTACTACGACTGCTTCAACTACACCGGCGCCGCCAACGGGACCGACTCCAACGGCGACGACCTGGGCATCTACTACATCACCCCGGCGATCTCCGGCTTCACCGCCGCGATCTCCTTCCAGCCCGAGGGCAACACCGACGGCCTGCCCGGCCACGGTCCGAACCCGGCGTTCAAGACGAACAACCAGTCGCGCATCGACGACGTCCTGTCGGTCGGCGCCCAGTGGATGGGTGAGTTCAACGGCGTGTCGCTCGGCATCTCCGGCGGCTACCAGACGTCCGACAGCGACTTCCTGGTCGACACCAACGGCGACGGCATTCCCGACACGCCCTCGAACGGCGATCCGGACACCTGGAACACCGGCGGCTACATCGGCTACGCGGGCTTCACCCTGGCGGCCTTCTACGAGGACAACGCGGGCCTCGGCGGCTTCGGCACCGGCGGCTACGACGTCGCGGTCGGCGTGTCCTACGAGACCGGCCCCTGGACCTTCGCGGGCGGCTGGGCCGGCGTGTTCGACACCAAGGCCAACGGCGCGTCTGACTCCGACACCTTCTCGGGCTGGGTGACCTACGCGATCGCCCCCGGCGTGACCGGCACCCTGGCCGTCGAGTACTCCGAGTTCGATGCCGGCCCCGTCGACGACAACCTGATCGCCGGCGCCTACATGTCGGTCTCCTTCTGATCGACGGCGTCAGCCATCTGAAATCCGGAAAGAGCGGGCCCTGGCCCGCTCTTTTCTTTTGCGCCGTCCCGCCCTACCCATTCCCCCAGCGACGAGGGAGGACGGCATGAGCCTGGACAGCGTGAAACGCCAGCTGGCGGAGGCCGAGGCGAAGGCCGGGCGCGACCCCGGGTCGGTGACGCTGGTGGCGGTCTCGAAGGTGCAGCCCGAGGAGCGGGTGCAGGCCGTCATCGACGCCGGCCAGCGCATCTTCGGCGAGAACCGCGTGCAGGAGGCCGAGACCCGCTGGGGCCCGCGCCGCGAGCTCGAAGGCCTCGAGCTCCACCTGATCGGCCCGCTTCAGACCAACAAGGTCAACAAGGCCTTCGAGCTGTTCGACGTGATCCAGTCCGTCGACCGCCCCAGGCTCGCCCGCAAGATCGCCGACGCCGCCCAGGCCGCCGGCCGCTGCCCGCGCCTCTTCGTGCAGGTGAACACCGGCGAGGAGCCGCAGAAGGCGGGAATCGCCCCCGGCGACACCGACGCCTTCCTCGCCGACTGCCGGGCCATGGACCTGGCCGTCGAGGGGCTGATGTGCATCCCGCCGGTGGAGGAATCGCCCGCCATGCACTTCGCCCTGCTGGCGAAGCTCGCCGAGCGCAACGGCCTCGTGGGCCTGTCGATGGGCATGAGCTCGGATTTCGAGACGGCGGTGGAGTTCGGCGCCACCCATGTGCGCGTCGGCTCCGCCATCTTCGGCGAGCGCGCCTACGACTAGCGCACGATCAGCCGGCTGCGCGGCCCCCAGCGCTCGAGGATCCAGGCGAGATCCTGCGCCCGGAAGGCCACGCAGCCCGCGGTCCACTTGCGCGGCCGCTTCCAGACATGCAGGAAGATCGCGCTGCCCGCTCCCGCCACAGGCGGGCTGCGGTTGAAATCCACCACCGCCACGAGATCGTAGAGCCGGTCCGCCCGCCGCAGACGCTCCGCACTGTGGCGCGAGGGCCACGGAACGCGGCGGTTATACAACGGGTCCGCAGGGTCATCCGACCATCCGTCCCCCGGGCCGATGGGCCGCGCCGGCAGGCGGCAGGCCGGCCGCGGCCGGCGGTCCGGACGCCACAGCACGGATTCCAGCGCGTGAACCCCCAGCGGGGTGATCCCGTCGCCCTCGCCGCGCTTGGCCCCGATGCCGCCGAAACCGACCGCGCAGGGGAATCGCCGGCCGAGGAACCGCGCCTCCCACCGCCCGACCACGAGGTCGCCGGGCCGCGGGACCGCCGGCCGCAGCGCCGCCCCCGCGCTCACAGCAGATGGCCGCTCTTCGAGGCCTTGGTGGCGAGGTAGGCGGCGTTCAGCGGGTTCTCGCCGACCTTCAGCGGCACCCGCTCGGTCACCTGCAGGCCGGAGTTGGACATCATGCCGATCTTGCGGGGGTTGTTGGTCAGCAGCCGGACCGAGCGGAAGCCCAGCCGCCGCAGGATCGTGGCGCCGATGCGGAAGTCGCGCTCGTCGTCCTCGAAGCCCAGGCGGTGGTTCGCCTCGACCGTGTCGAAGCCCTGGTCCTGCAGCGAGTAGGCGCGCATCTTGTTGGCGAGCCCGATGCCCCGCCCCTCCTGGTTCAGATAGAGCAGCACGCCCGCGCCCTCGGCCGCCATCGCCGCCAGCGCCGCGCGCAGCTGCGGGCCGCAGTCGCATTTCAGCGAGCCGAGCACGTCGCCCGTGAAGCAGGCCGAATGCAGCCGCGCCAGCACCGGGTCGGAGCGCTTGGGGGACCCGATCTCGATCGCGTAATGCTCCTCCGACCCGTCGTCGGGGCGGAACACGTGCACGCGCGAGGCGGCGGCGGCCTCCAGCGGCACCCGGGCGGCGGAGACGGGGCGCATGCCGATCGCCTCCGCCTCGGCCTTCAGCAGCGCGTCGGTGTCGAGGATCGAGAGCCCGTTCTCCCGCGCCAGCGCCTCGGCCGCGGCGCGCGAGGGCAGCGCCGCGACCAGCGCGGCGGGCAGCAGCTGCGCCTGCTTGGCGAGCCGCACCGCGGCGCGGTGCAGCCCCGCGTCGCCGTCGCGCCGGGTCTGGTAGGGGCCCTTGAGGGGCGATTCCAGGTCCTTGGCGGGATCGGCGGTGGCGCGCACCCGGCCCAGGTCGAAGTCCGGCGTCAGGATGATCCGGGCCACGTCGCCGTCGTAGGCGCGCGCCTTCAGCGTGGTCGCCCGGCGCGAGGTGATCACCATGTCGGTCGGGCCCGTGGCGCGGAAATCCTCCAGCCGCTCGGCGGTGAGGGATTCGGCGGCGCCCGCCAGCACCCCGCTCTGGCCCCGCACCAGCACCACCGCCGCGCCGATGCGCAGCTCCGCCCGGATGCGGGCGGCGTTCTCCCAGATGCTCAGCTTCAGGCCCATGGGACGGCTCCGACGTCAGACGGGCCGACCGGGCCCGCCCGACAGATAGGGCGCCCGGCGGAAAATTGAAACAAAGGGCGGCAGGGGGTGACGACTGCGTGAGAAACATTGCGAAGCGCTTTCCGCGACCGTCGCCCGCTCGCATCTGCGTGACAGGCCCGGAGCGGGCGCGAACGGAGGACACGAGGCCCATGGCGACGCTGAAACGCATCCTGCTGGTGGACGACGACCCCGACCTGCGCGACGCGCTGGCCGACCAGCTGGTGCTGACCGAGGACTACGACGTGTTCGAGGCCGAGACCGGCGCCGACGGGATCGAGAAGGCCAAGGCGAACCCCCACGACCTGGTGATCCTCGACGTCGGCCTGCCCGACATGGACGGGCGCGAGGTCTGCCGGCTGATGCGCAAGCAGGGCGTGAAGTGCCCGATCATCATGCTGACTGGCCACGCCACCGACGCCGACACCATCCTGGGGCTCGACGCCGGCGCCAACGACTACATCCCCAAGCCGTTCAAGTTCCCGGTGCTTCTGGCCCGCATC
>Ga0310345_10000553_pt1 | contig 52207 bp, 42 predicted proteins | sample HC15DNA20500_MG_FD_204667 | JGI IMG/M metagenome (GOLD analysis project Ga0310345, IMG submission 204667) | Marine microbial communities from station ALOHA, North Pacific Subtropical Gyre - HC15-DNA-20-500_MG | ecosystem: Environmental > Aquatic > Marine > Oceanic | place: Pacific Ocean: North...
GGCCTTTCTTGGTTGCCTGGAATGCGTGGTAGCAATCCAAGCTTAAGCCATGCGGTCACCGCCGCCTTTCACGCTTATCTGCGAAGAACCTTTTTTATGCGCGTCGTTTTCGGCGCCATACGGGGTGATGGCCCGGTCTTTAGGCCGCGGCAGCAGCTGCGAGCCGCAGGGCCTTCGGTCGTCGATCGACCTTGCATCGGGGCGGCTCGCAGGGTCGGCCAGCGCGCGGCTATGCCCTGGTCCGGTCGAGCGGCTTTTGGGCCAGGCGGCCGGAGTCGTAGCAATGTGCGTGCGGGTAGCGGATTCGGTGGCGAGGTTGGCCACGCATGGCGGGCCGCGCGGGGCTGATCATGGGCGCGTCACGCGCTCAAGCTGAAGGCGCTTACCCGGTACCGTCCGGACCCGATAGCCGATAGCCGAGAGCCGCCGCGCTCGCGCGTCGAGAGTTACACAGAAAAAAGGCCCGATCGAGAACCGATCGGGCCGTAGAGTCTTCCGCTTGTCTACTGACGACTATTGCCCGCCGAGGGACGGCAGGAACAGCGAGATCTGCGGGAAGAGAATCAGGATGAATGTGGCCAGCATCAGGATGGCAATGAACGGCGGTGTGCCGCGGATCACGTCCAGATAGGGCCGGCGGAATACCGCGATGGCGGTGAAGATGTCGCAGCCGAAGGGCGGCGTCGCCGAGCCGATGGCCGCCTGCAGGGTTACGATGACGCCGACATGGACCGGGTCGAGCCCCGCCGACTGCACCAGCGGCTTGAAGATCGGCACGAGGATCAGGATCACCACGATCGGGTCGACGAACATGCAGCCGACGAAGAAGGCCGCTGCGATGAGCAGGAGCGCGAGCACCTGATTGTCGCCGATGGCGTCGACCGCCGGGCCGAGGATCTGTTCCGGCACGCCGGCCGTGCCCAGCGTCTGCGAGAACGCCGCGCCGACCGCGACCAGGATGAAGACCACGGCGGTGATCATGCCGGTCGACAGCGCCAGCGAGCCGAGATCACGGATCGAGACCTGACGGTAGATGATGACTTCCAGCACCAGCGCGTAAGCCACCGCCACGGCGGACGCCTCCACCGCGCTGAAGAAACCGCCGTAGATGCCGCCGACCACCAGCACCGGAAAGCCCAGCGGCAGGACCGTCTTGCGGAATGCGGTCAGGCGTTCGCCCCAGCTCGCTTTCGGTTCCGGCTGGATGTCCTTGATGCGCGCGCCGATGTAGCAGTAGATCGCGAACATCACGAGGATCAGAAGGCCGGGCAGGATGCCGGCCAGGAACAGATCGCCGATCGAGGTCTTCATGACCACGCCGTAGACGATGAAGCCGATGCTGGGCGGAATCAGCAGGGCGATATCGCTGGCGTTGATGATCAGGGCCAGCGCAAAGCTGTCTGGATAGCCCTTGGCGAGCAGGCGCGGGCGCATGGGCCCGCCCATGGCGACCACCGTCGCCTGGGTCGAGCCGGACACCGCGCCGAACAGCGCACAGGAGGCCGCGGTCGTGATCGGCAGCCCGCCGCGCAGGTGGCGCGTGAACGCGTCCACGAGGTCGAGCAGCCGGTTGGCGGTATGACCCTTGGTGAGAATGTCCGCGGCGAAGATGAACATCGGCACGGCCGCCAGCACCCAGCTGCCCACGCCGGTGATCATCCAACTGACCATCTGGTCGGGACCGAAGAAGGTCATGTCGGTGAACATCATGTACAGCGTGCCGATCGCCAGCGGCACCATCATCGGGAACCCGAGCATCAGCAGCACGAGCATGAGCAGGCCTAGTCCGATCAGCATCCGGTGTCCCCCGCGGTCGTTGTCTTGTTGTTCGTGTGCGTCATGTCAGAGCCCATGCGGTTCGTTGGTGGCATGGGTCTGGCCGCTGTCGTCCAGCGGAACGTCGCTGTAGGTTTCCTTTTCGGTGAAGGAGCGGTAGATATCGTCGCTGAACAGGTTGCGGATGGTGGTGAGCAGATACTGCACCCCGGCCAGCGTGAAGCCGATCGGCAGCGCGAGGTTGATCATCCAGAGCGGCACGTGCAGCGATGAACTGGTGCGCCCGCGGTCGTGCAGCACCATCACGTATTCGGCGGATTTCCACGCGAAGAAGAACATCAGCGCGCCGGTGCCGACACAGATGAGGATGAGCAGCGCCTTGCGCGGCCAGCCGCTGAGCTGGTCATAGATGGCCGACATGCTGATATGACGCGCACAGCGCGCGGCGTAGCCGACGCCGACGAACGTCATGATCACGATCAGCATCTCGGTCATCTCGTAGGTGCCGGGAATGCCGCGGTCGAACAGCAGGTTGCCGACCACGTGTCCGCTCATGATCAGTGCCATAACCAGCACGCTGCCGGCCACGATGGTGCGTTCGAGCCAGCCCAGGCCTCTATCCAGGGCGTTGAGTGCCGCTAGAAAGGCGTTGCGCTCGCCCGAGGCGCGGCCCGGGTCGGCGTGATCGGATTCTGCCATGTCTGTTGCCTCGCGGATTACGCGATCCGGCGCGGCAAGACGATCACCATCGACAAGCCGGTCGGGCCGCATCTGTTTGACGGCCGGATGTCACGGCACGCCGGCAAACTGCCAACCGGAGGTCGCGACTCGACCAATCCCCATTTCGACGGTACAGGCATCGCGCCAAGCTCGCCACTCGCCATTCGGCCAATGCGGCGCGCTTTGCGGCGCGGCCTGTCGTCGATACCGAGGACGCTGCAAAACCTATGCCACGCAGGGCGTTATGCCGTACGGACAGGCAACGCACAGTCCTTCGAGCGGGTCGCTCGTGCGGGTCAGTGGCGGCGGTAGGCCATGTCGAAGACGTCGTGACCCTTGCGCCGGCCGCGTGCTTCGAAGCGGGTGCCACTGCGCGGCGGTTCGCTGACAAAGCCGTTCACGTCGCCGACGTTTTCGAAGGCCGGGTGCGCGTCGAGCACGTCGCGCATGTGCTCGGCGTAGTTGGCCCAGTCCGTTGCCAGGCGCCAGAGTCCGTTCGGCTTGAGTACCCGGGCGATTTCGTCGGCAAAAGCCGGCTGGACGATACGCCGTTTGTGGTGGCGTTTCTTGGGCCAGGGGTCGGGGAAATACAGCAGCACATTGTCGAGGCTGTCGTCGGCGAAGCCGGCCTTGAGCACCTCCACGGCGTCGAGGTTGAACACCCGGGCGTTGCCCGCGCCAGCGTCGTCGAGCGCACCCAACAGACGGCCGACGCCGGTGAGATAGACCTCGATGCCGATGAAGTCCTCGTCGGGATGCCGGATGGCCAGATCGGCAAGCACCTCACCGGCGCCAAAGCCGATTTCGAGTGTGCGCGGTGCGGTGCGGCCGAAGATCGCGTCCCAGTCGAGGGGGGCTGTCGGCATCGCCAGGCCGTAGCGCGGCCAGAGATTGTCGAGGTTGCGCTGCTGGCCGGCGGTGAGCCGGCCTTCGCGGCGGACGAAACTGCGGATACGGCGATCGTGCGTCGTGTTCACGCGGTGCAATCCTGGTACGGCGCGGGCCGGCCGCGGTGAAGCGGATGGCCCGTGCAGGTGAAAGGCCTAGAAGGGCAGGTCGCTCATCGGCGAGGATGCCGAGGCATAGCGGCGCCGCGGCATGCGCCCGGCCAGAAATGCCATGCGGCCGGCGATCACTGCGTGGCGCATGGCCTGGGCCATGAGGATCGGCTTGCTGGCATGGGCGATGGCCGAGTTCATCAGCACGCCGTCGCAGCCCATCTCCATCGCAATGGAGGCATCGGAGGCGGTGCCCACGCCGGCATCGACCAGCACCGGCACGTTGGCGTTCTCGACGATCTCGATCACGTTGTAGCGGTTCTGGATTCCCAGCCCCGACCCGATCGGCCCGGCCAGCGGCATGATCGCCACACAGCCGATGTCTTCCAGGCGGCGGGCCGCGATCGGGTCGTCGCTGGTATAGACCATTACCTCGAAGCCGTCGTCCACGAGCTGTTGCGCGGCGACGAGGGTCTCGCTCATGTCCGGGTACAGCGTCTTTTCGTCGCCGAGGACCTCGAGCTTCACCAGGTTATGGCCGTCGAGCAGCTCGCGCGCCATGCGGCAGGTACGCACGGCATCCTTGGCGGTATAGCAGCCGGCAGTATTGGGCAGCAGGGTGTATTTGTCCTGCGGCAGGATATCCAGCAGGTTGCGCTTCTTGGCGGCTTCCGGATCGGACAGCGCCGGGGTCCGGCGAATCGCCAGGGTGACGATTTCCGCGCCGGAGGACTGGATCGCGGCGTCTGCCTGGTCCAGGTCGGCATATTTGCCCGTGCCGACCAGCAGGCGCGACTCGAACTTGCGTCCGGCGATGGTGAGGCTGTCGGATTCCGACACGGCCTGGCCACCGCCGATGGCGTGCACGATCTCAAGCCGGTCGCCGGCTTCGATCGATGTCCGGGCATGGTCGTCGCGCGGCACGATCTCGCCGTTGTGTTCGACCGCGATGCGCTGGTCAGCGTAGCCGAGATCGTCGATCAGACGCGCGAGCGTGATCCGCTCCGCGCATTCCGTGGGTGCGCCGTTGACTTCAATCTGCATGATTGCCTGAGCACGTCGTCGAAAGTGGTTTGCGCGCTGTGGCCGCGCAAAGACGGTTAGAATAACGCGCCTCGGGCCGGTGTGCGACTTGCGCGCCGCAGCGTCGACGCGCCAAGGTTCTCGGGAACACGCCGGCCGGAAATGAGGTCCACTGGGACTTCACGCGGCGTGGCTGTTCGCCGTTTCGCTAATCCACAGTATGGCGTTGCCTGCATGAAACGTACCTTCCGGATTCTGCTTGCCGTGGTGGGCGTGCTGCTTGCGCTGATCATCGTCGCGATAATCGCGCTGCCGCTGTTGTTCGATCCCAACGACTACAAGGCCCAGATCAACGCGGCGATCGAGCGCCAGATCGGCCGCGAAGTCGATATCAGCGGTGATATCGGGCTTTCCGTCTTCCCATGGCTGGGCCTGGAACTCGGTCGGGTCGACGTCGCGAACGCCGAAGGCTTCGGCGACGAACCGATGGCGCAAATGAATGCTGCCCAGATCAGCGTGAAACTGCTGCCGCTGCTCTCGCGCGATATTGAGGTCGGGACGGTGAGCCTCGACGGGCTGCGCCTGCGCCTGGCCCGCAACGACGAAGGCCGGAGCAACTGGGCCGATATCAGCGAACATATCGCCGAAGGCCAGGATCAGGCGGCCGAGGAAGAGCAGACCGATGCCCCGGACGATTCCGAGGACGAATCCGGTTTCACGCTCGAATCGCTGCAGATCGGCGCGATCGACATTCAGGACGCCGCGGTGTCCTGGCAGGACGCGACCACCGGCGCAGACTACCGCCTCACCGATGTCACCCTGTCGACCGGGCGTCTTGTCGACGGCGAGCCGGTACGGCTGGAGTTTTCCGGTGATGTAGCGGCGCCGGCGGAAAAGTTCGCGGCCGAGTTCAATCTGATCACGCGCATCGAACCGAATATCGCCGAGCAGTTCTATCGCTTCTCGGACCTCAGCCTGAACGTGCTGGCCAACGGTGAAGCGGTGCCGAACGGTCAGCAGCAGGCCACGCTTGGCGGCAACGGCGAGTTCGATGCCGTCGAAGGCCGGCTCAAGCTGTCGGGCGTTTCGCTGCAGGCGGCAGGCCTGAACGTGACCGGCAGCATGGACGGCACCGGGCTCAATGCCGAGCCGTCCTATTCCGGGCGGGTCACGGTCAAGCGTTTCGACCCCCGTTCGGTCATGCGCGAACTCGCCATCGAGGCACCGGCCACGCAGGATTCGGAGGCGTTGTCTTCGGCCGGTTTCGATGCCCAGTTCACCGCGAACAACGACAGCGTGCAGTTCAAGCAGGTGCTGGCCACGCTCGATGCCAGTTCGCTCAAGGGCTCTGCCGGGGTCGAGAACTTCGACAACCCGGCCGCGACCTTCGATCTCGATCTCGACGAGCTCAATGTCGACGATTACCTGCCGCCGGGTAGCGCCGAACAGGCGCAGACCGAGAAGCCGCCCGAAACCGGCGGCGGTCAAGAGCAGAAGGAAGCCGAGATCGACCTGTCCGCGCTCAAGGATCTGCGTCTGGACGGCAAGCTCTCCGCCGGGTCGCTTACCGCGGCGAACATCAACGTGACCAACGCCGAGCTCACGGTGAAGGCGCGCGACGGGGTGCTGACCATCGAGCCGCTCACGGCCGATCTGTACGAGGGCAATGTGCGGGTCAGCGCGCGCGTCGATGCTTCGAGGGGCACCCCGCGCTACGCGCTCAAGGGCAACCTGAACGGCCTGCAGTTCCAGCCGCTGCTCAAGGATGTGGCCGACACCGAGCGCGTCGGTGCGCTCGCGAACATGAACATCGATGTCACCACCGCCGGCAAGCAGGTGGCATCCATGAAGCGTGCGCTCAACGGCACATTCGGTTTCGATCTGCGCGACGGCGCCTTCAACGGCTTCAATCTCGCGCAGGTCATCGCTTCGGCGCGCAGTCGTCTGTCCGGCGATGGCGCGCCCGAAAACGGCAGCGGTATCGGCGATTCCGAAACCACCCCGTTCAATCGCTTCGCCGCGTCGTTCAACGTCGTCGACGGCGTGATGGCCGGTCGCGATCTGAATCTGGTCACCAGGGTGCTCGAGGCCAGCGGCTCCGGCAGCTATGACCTGGGCAAGAACGCGCTCGACTACACGGTGAATGCCAGGGTGCCGGAGAACGCCTCCGGCAAGCTGTCCGAGCTGGCCGGTCTCACCGTGCCGATCAGCCTTACCGGCAACCTGATGTCGCCGAGCTACAGCCTGGACGTAAAGAGCGCGTTGCGCGGTGCCGCCGCGAAGCGTCTCCAGGACGAAAAGGCGCAACTGCAGAACAAGGTGCGCGAAAAGCTCGAGGAGCGCGGCGCCAAGGTCGACGGCGAAGTGCGTGATCGCATCAAGCAGGGGCTGCAGGGTCTGTTCGGCGGCCAGAAGGACGCCGCGCCCGCGAACGAGAACACGGATTCTTCGCCCGACGCGCAATAGCCGGCGCATCAGGACTGCGCCGGCCGTCCTCGCGGCGGCGCTGCTGCTGGTCGTGACCGCGGCGCCCGCGGTCGTGATCGAGCGCATGCAGGTCAGCCGTGACGACACTCGCTATACGGTGGCGGCCGCAATGACGCTCGATGTGCCGCAGCGGACCGCGTTTCGCGCGGCGACGGATTACGAGCGCCTGCCCGAGTTCAACCCCAGCATCGTCAGCAGCAAGCGCTTGTCCGGGCGTCGCCTGCGCTCCAATATTCGTCTTTGCGTGGCTTTTTTCTGCAAGCAGATCGAACAGGTCATGCGCTACGGCGAGCAGGCGCCCGACACCATCGCCATGCGGGTCGTGCCGGGGGCCGGTGACCTGAAGGACGGCCATGCCGACTGGCGTTTCAGCGCGGATGAACACGGCGGCACGCGTTTGTTGTTCGATGCCGAAATCGAGCCGGCGTTCTGGGTGCCGCCGTTGATCGGCCCGTATCTCATCGCGCGTGAGCTGCGCCGTCAGGCACAGGTCACCGCGGAATCCATCGAACGTCTGGCTGACGACTATGAAAAAGACGACAGCACAGCCGACTGATCGCGCCCCCGCGGAAATCGCCGGCGCACTGCTGGACTGGTTCGACGTTCACGGCCGCCACGATCTGCCCTGGCAGCATCCGCGCACGGCCTACCGGGTCTGGGTGGCCGAGATCATGCTCCAGCAGACGCAGGTCACGACCGTCATCGACTACTTCAATGCCTTCATGGCGCGGTTCCCGGATATCGAGGCGCTGGCCGTCGCGCCGGGCGACGATGTCATGGCCTACTGGGCGGGGCTCGGCTATTACGCCCGGGCGCGCAATCTGCACGCTGCGGCAAAGGTCGTGGTCGCCGAGCATGACGGCGAGATGCCGCGCACGGTCGCTGATCTCATGGCGCTGCCGGGTATTGGCCGCTCCACGGCGGGCGCGATCGTTGCCCAGGCCTATGGCGACTGGGCGCCGATTCTCGACGGCAACGCCAAGCGGGTGATCGCGCGTCTGGCGGCGATCGAGGCCACGCCGGGTACCGCAGCCTACGAAAAACCGTTGTGGCAACTTGCCGAACGCTATACGCCGCAGCGACGGGTGACCGACTACACGCAGGCGATCATGGATCTCGGCGCAACGCTGTGCACCCGCCGTCGCCCGGACTGTGCGCTATGTCCGCTGCAGGATCGTTGCCGGGCATACGCGCATGGCACGCAGGCGCGAATTCCCGCCCCGCGCAAGCGTGCGAAGCGCCCGCAACGCGAGACGCGCGTGCTGGTTGTCTTCGACGGGCAGGGCCGCGTCCTGCTCGAAAAACGCCCGCCCGCGGGGATCTGGGGCGGACTCTGGAGTCTGCCGGAGATCGCGGTCGATGCCGATATCGGCGATCACTGCGAAACACGGCTCGGTCTGGCAGTCGATGCCGCGCATGAACGCGCGCCGGTCCGGCATGGGTTCACCCATTTCGAGCTGCTGATTCACGCCACGCAGGTGCAGGTCTCGCATACGGCACGTATCATGGACGCCTCGCAGCAATGGTTTGCGCCCGATGCGCGCCCCGGCGTGCCGGCGCCCATTGCCCGTCTTCTCGATACGCCACAGAAAGCGCTAGCGCTATGACCCACACCGTCCACTGCGTCAAACTCGACAAGGAAGCCGAAGGCCTGCCGCGTCCGCCGTTGCCGGGCGAGCTGGGCCAGCGCATCTACGACAACGTGTCGATGCAGGCCTGGCAGCAGTGGCTGGTCGAACAGACCCGCCTGATCAACGAATACGGGCTGCATCTGGCCGACCCTAAGGCGCGCGAGTTTCTCACCGAGCAGACCGAGGAATATTTCTTCGGTAGCGGCCAGACCGCCGAGACACACTACGTCCCGCCGGAACAGTAGAATCCGAAGCGGCCCGGGCGGTTGACGTTAGGCGCCCGGGCCGGTTTAATACGCGCTCCTCGAGATCGGTTCCACGATCTGGCCGGATAGCTCAGTTGGTAGAGCATGCGACTGAAAATCGCAGTGTCGGTGGTTCGATTCCACCTCCGGCCACCATATTTCCTCCTGTTTGCCTGACTGCGAATCGCGCCCCGATACGCGCGAACGCGGCGACGGCTGTCGCTTGATCCGGCGCCGCACGTGCATGATCACGATCGGCGGCCTTACACTGCCTGCGGTACAGGATCAGCCAGGCAGGGCATCGATGACGCAGCTCACCACCACCCGTTGCAGCGGCGCCGAGATCACGCCTCATGTGGATGCGCTTGCCGCACTGCGCATCCGGGTGTTTCGCGATTTCCCCTATCTTTACGACGGCGACGTCGACTACGAGCGCGACTATCTCGCCACCTATGAGCGGTCGCCGCGTTCGCTCGCATTTCTGGTGTACGACGGCGATGCGCTGATTGGCGCGACCACCGCCTTGCCGCTCGCGGATGAAGAACCGGCCTTTCGTCAGCCGCTGGTGGATGCCGGCTTCGACGTGTCCCGTGTGTTCTATTTCGGCGAATCGCTGCTGCTGCCGGGTTATCGCGGCCAGGGCCTGGGCCACCGGTTCTTTGACGAGCGTGAAGCCTGGGCGCAGGCGGCAGGGGATTTTCGTCATGCCTGCTTCTGCGCGGTGCAACGACCGGCCGATCATCCGTTGCGTCCGCCGGGCTACGAGCCGCTGGACCGCTTCTGGCGCAAGCGCGGCTACCGGCGCCACGACGATATCACCGCGGTCTATGCCTGGCAGGATATCGACGCGGCACGCGAAACCGACAAGCGCCTGACCTTCTGGCTGCGCCCGATCGATTGATTTCGCGGTGCGCCGGCTTGGCTGCACAGGGCATGCGAACAGGACAGTGGTGCGAAACTTGCGTTAGGGTGAAAAGAGTTCGATCACGAGGCGTCGGGGGACGCGTTTGAGCACTAAATTATCCGTAGAGCACGTCTACAAGGTTTTCGGCGCGCATCCCAGGCGCGCACTCGACCGCATCAAGCGTGGTGAGAGCAAGGACGAGATTTTCGCGGCCACCGGGATGACGGTCGGCGTATCCGATGCGAGTTTCGAGGTACAGGAAGGCGAGATATTCGTCGTCATGGGCCTGTCTGGCTCGGGCAAGTCGACCTTGGTGCGGATGCTGAACCGCCTGATCGATCCGACCGCGGGCGCTATTCGTATCGACGGCCAGGACATCACCCGCATGACGCGCAAGCAGCTCATCGAGCTGCGCCGGCGCGAGATCAGCATGGTGTTCCAGTCGTTTGCTCTCATGCCGCATCAGAGCGTGCTCGAAAACACGGCGTTCGGCCTGGCGGTGGCCGGAACCTCGCGCAGTGAACGCGAGGAGAAGGCGCTGGCCGCGCTCGATGCCGTGGGACTCAAGGCCAATGCGCACAGCTATCCGGACGAGCTGTCGGGCGGCATGAAACAGCGCGTGGGCCTGGCGCGTGCGCTGGCGGTCAACCCCGGCATCCTGCTCATGGACGAAGCCTTCTCGGCGCTCGACCCGCTGATTCGCACGGAAATGCAGGACGAGCTTCTGCGCCTGCAGTCGGAGCAGGCGCGCACCGTGGTGTTCATTACCCACGACCTGGACGAAGCCATGCGCGTGGGCGACCGGATCGCGATCATGCAGGGCGGTGCCGTGGTGCAGGTGGGCACCCCGGAAGAAATCGTGCGCGAGCCGGCGAACGAATATGTGCGCTCCTTCTTTCGCGGCGTGGACGTCAGCCATGTATTCACCGCCGCCGATGTCGCGCGCAAGGACCATGTCACCGTCATGGAGCGGCCGGGCGTGAGCGTGCGCGCCGCGCTCGAGCGGCTGCGCGAGCACGACGGATCGGCTGCCGTGGTTCATGATCGCAGCCGCAAGTACCAGGGCGTGGTCAGCATCGATTCGCTGATCGCCTGTATCGATGGCCTTGGCCGTCGCGAGGAGGGCCGTATCGAACAGGCCTTCGTCGCCGATGTGACGCCGGTCACCGCCGACACGCCGCTTACCGAATTGATGACGCAGGTTGCCGAGAGCCCGTACCCGGTGCCGGTGGTGGATGGCGACGGTCGCTATCAGGGCACCATCTCGCGCGCGACGCTGCTGCATACCCTCAACCGCACCGACAAGGGAGCCGCCTAATGGGCCCGAATGTGGATATCGGCTCGTTCTGGCAGGCGCTCAAGGACGCGTTCGTGATGGAGCTGCCGATCGGTGAAGGCTTCACGGCCGTCGTCGATTTCATGCAGGAACACTTCGAGCTGTTCTTCGTGGCGGTGGCGAACACGATCAGTTTCGTGGCCGACAATCTCACCGAGTTCTTCAATTATCTGCCGCCGCAGCTGGTGTTCGGCGTGCTCGCCGTGCTGGCGCTCTGGCGCGTGGGCTGGCGGTTTGCCCTGTTTGTACTCGTTGGGCTGTATATCGTGCTTGGCATGGATCTGTGGCCCGAGTCCATGGATACGCTGGGGCTGGTGATCGCGGCGACGCTGGCCGCGCTTGGCGTCGGCCTGCCGGTGGGCGTGGCCATGGCGAAGAGCGAACTGCTCGCCGCGGCCGTGCGTCCGGTGCTCGATTTCATGCAGACGCTGCCGGCATTCGTGTATCTGATTCCGGCGGTGATCTTCTTCGGCACCGGGCGCGTGCCGGGCACCATCGCGACGGTGATTTTTGCCATGCCGCCGGCCGTGCGGCTGATGAACCTGGGTATTCGCCAGGTCCCCACCGAGAACGTCGAAGCTGGGCGCGCCTTCGGCTGCAATCAGCTGCAGTTGTTGTTCAAGGTGGAGCTGCCGCTGGCTTTGCCGTCGATCATGGCCGGTATCAACCAGACCATCATGCTCGCGCTGTCGATGGTCGTGATCGCGTCGATGATCGGCGCGGGCGGCCTGGGCGATCCAGTGCTCGCCGGCATTCAGCAGTTGCGCCTGGGTACCGGTTTCGAAGGCGGCCTCGGCGTGGTGATTCTGGCGATCATCCTCGATCGTCTCACCCAGAGTTTTGCGCAGCCGAACCGTCAGCGCGAAGGCATTCTGACACGATTGAAACGGTTCTTCGGCCGCGCCGACGCGGAGCGCACGGCCTGAAGTTCACCGCGCGACCGGCAGGGTCGCGCCGAGGCACGAGATCATTCGAAGGGAGACCGACACCATGAAAAACCATTCATTCAAGCACTGGCTGGGCACGGCCGCGGTGGCCGCCGGCCTGACGTTCGGCACGCTGGGCTGTGCGCAGGCCGCGGACGACACCATCGAATTCGGCTGGACGGCCTGGTCGGACGCCGAGTTCATCACCAAGCTCGCCAAGCGCGTGATCGAAGAACATACCGATTACGACGTGAAGCTCACCCTGTCGGCCATCGGGGTGCAGTATCAGGGCGTAGCCAACGGCGACCTGGACGCCATGCTGATGGCGTGGCTGCCGGACACGCACGCCGACTACATGGCGCGGGTGAAGGACGACGTCGACAACCTGGGCACCATTTACGACAACGCGCGCCTTGGCTGGGTCGTGCCGGACTATGTGCCGGAAGATCAGCTGGCCTCGATCGAGGATCTCAAGAAGGACGCGGTCCAGGAAAAGCTGGACGGCAAGATTCAGGGCATCGACCCCGGCGCGGGGCTGATGCAGCTGTCGAACACGACCATCGACGACTACGGGCTGGATGACTACCGGCTGATCTCGGCCAGTGGTGCGGCCATGACCGCCGCGCTCGCGCGTGCCGAGAAGCGTGAGGAATGGATCGTGGTTACGGGCTGGACCCCGCACTGGATGTTCGGCCGCTGGGACCTGCGTTTTCTCGACGATCCCAACGGCACGCTGGGCGAGGCGCAGCATGTCGACGTGATCGCCCGCAAGGGTTTCAAGGACGACTACCCCGAAGTCGCGACCTTCCTGAGCAACTACAAGGTCGATCTGGAAGAACTCCAGGCGGCAATGTACGACGCGCAGGAAACCAGCTACGAGGAAGCGATCCAGACCTATATCGACGAGCATCCCGACCAGATCGAGAGCTGGTTCGAGGAAGGCTGATCGACGCCTGATCGTGTGATCGCAGACAGGCCCGGCAGTCGCCGGGCCTTTTTTCATGCGCGCGAGGTGGGCGTCGCGCGATGTCGCTGTATCATGAAGGCTGATGGTTTTTATTGTCTGGCCGGTGTCGTCGATGCACGGCCCCGCGGCTCGAGGGACGAGTTGAATGCCTGAAGCCGATCGCTCTGCCAGCGTGTTCTTCGCGGTGGCGCTGACCTTTGTCGTGACCATGATGGGTACCACGTTGCCGACGCCCCTGTATCCGATCTATCAGGATCAGCTCGGTTTCTCGCAGCTGATCATCACCGTGATCTTCGCGGCATACGCGGTGGGCGTTATCGGTGCCTTGATCGTCACCGGCAGCTGGTCGGACCAGATCGGGCGCCGGCCGATGCTCTTGGCAGGCCTGGCGTTCTCGGCGGCCAGTGCCTGTGCCTTTCTGTGGGGCGGCGGGCTCGCGCCGCTGCTGATCGGGCGCGTGCTGTCCGGCATTTCGGCCGGCATCTTCACCGGTACCGCGACGGTGGCCGTGGTGGAACTCGCGCCTGCCGCCTGGGCCGGCAGCGCCACGTTGATCGCCACCGCGGCCAACATGGGCGGACTCGGTTTCGGGCCGCTGTTTGCCGGCGTGTTGGCGCAGTACCTGCCGGCGCCGCTCGCCCTCTGTTTCATCGTCGACCTGCTGCTCATCGCCTGTGCCGTGGTTGCGGTGATGCGTGCGCCGGAGACGGCCCACCGGCCTGAGCGCGCGCGCCTGCGAATCCAGTCGCTGCGGGTGCCGGCGCCAGTGCGTGGTGTGTTCGTGCCGGCGGCGATCGCCGGCTTCGCGGGTTTCGCGGTCCTGGGACTGTTTACCGCGATCGCGCCGGCCTTCATGGGCGAGATTCTGGGCTATTCGAACCATGCGCTGACCGGCGCCGTGGTGTTTGCGTTGTTCATCGCGTCAACGCTGGGTCAGACCGGGCAGTCGCGACTGCCCGAGTCCTGGCGGTTGCCCATGGGTTGTGCCGGGCTGATCGCGGGCATCGGCCTGGTGGCGTCGGCCGTTTTGGGTTCGTCGCTGACGCTGCTGGTCTGCGGTGCGCTGGTGGCCGGTGTCGGCCAGGGTGTGGCGTTTCGGGCCGGCATGGGTGCGGTGACAGCAGTCAGCCCGGCGGCGCGCCGTGGCGAGGTGGCATCGACGTTCTTCGTCGTGCTCTATATCGCTATTTCGATTCCGGTGGTGGGTATTGGCGTCGCGGCCGACACGATCGGCCTGCGCGCGGCCGGGATCGGCTTCTCGATCGCCGTTGCGGGGCTGGCGGCGACAGCCCTGGTGAGCCTCGTGATTCGACGTCGCGCGATCGCCTGATCGGCCTAGGTTGGCGCCGACTTCGACTCGCGTTGCTGCAGTCGCCACATGGCGGCGTAGCGGCCATCGGCGCGAAGCAGGGCGGCATGCGTGCCGCGCTCGACGACGCAGCCCTCGTCCATGACCACGATCTCGTCGGCATCCACCACCGTGGACAGCCGATGCGCGATGATGAGCGTGGTGTGGTCGGCCGCGAGTTCGGTGAGCGCGGCGGTGATCGCCTGCTCGGCGTGGCTGTCGAGCGACGAGGTGGCCTCGTCGAACACGAGGATGGCGGGATTCTTGAGGATGGCCCGCGCGATGGCGATGCGCTGTTTCTCGCCGCCGGACAGTTTCAGGCCGCGCTCGCCCACGAGCGTGTGCATGCCGTCCGGCAGGCGCGCGAGCAGGCCGTCGAGATGGGCCATTCGCGCCGCATTGGCGATTGCGGCCGGCTCGGCGTCCGGCTGGCCATAGGCGATGTTGTATTCGATCGTGTCGTTGAACAGCACCGTGTCCTGCGGCACCACGCCGATCGCATCGCGCAGGCTGGCGACGGTGAGGTGGCGGATGTCGCTGCCATCGACGGTGATGCGCCCGCCATCCACATCATAGAAACGAAACAGCAGCCGGGCGAGGGTGGACTTGCCGGCACCGGACTGGCCGACGACGGCGAGCTTGCGTCCGGGGGCGATCGTGAAGTCGACCCCACGCAGTATCTGGCGCCGAGGTCGGTAACCGAACTGCACGTTCTCGAAGCGAACCTGCGGGCGCGTCGCGGTCAGAGCACGCGCGCCCGGCGCATCGCCGATGCCCGGCTCGACGTCGAGCAGGCGAAACATGCGCGCCGTGTCGGCCAGCGATTTCTTCAGCTCGCGATAGACGAAGCCCAGAAAGTTGAGCGGCACGAACAGCTGGATCATGTAGGCGTTGATCATGACCAGGTCGCCGAGCGTCATCTCGCCGGACACGACGCGTGATCCGGCGAGCATCATCATCGCGGTGATGGCGATCGCGATCACCGTGGCCTGGATGGTGTTGAGCGTGCCCAGCGACAGGCGCGAGCGGCGCAGGGCGGCTTCCCAACCGCGCAGTTCGCGGTCGTAGCGATCGGCCTCGTAGCGCTCGTTGCCGAAGTACTTGACCGTCTCGTAGTTGAGCAGGCTGTCCACCGCGCGGGTGTTGGCCTGGGCGTCGAGACGATTGGATTCGCGCACGTGGCGGGTGCGCCACTCGGTGAGCAGCGTGGTGGTGGCGACATAGACGACCACGCTCACAAGCACGATCACCGCAAACCACACGCTGTAGTAGAACAGCAGGATGCCGGCGACGAGGGCGATCTCGAGCAGCGTCGGGATGATGTTGAACAGCATGAAACGCAGCAGGAAACTGATCCCGCCGATGCCGCGCTCGATATCACGCGACAGCCCGCCGGTGCGTCGCGACAGGTGGAAATCGAGATCCAGCGCGTGCAGATGCTCGAAGACGTTGAGCGCGATCCGCCGCATCGCGCGCTCGGTCACCCGACCGAATACCAGATCACGCAGCTGACCGAACAGGACCGAGGCAAGACGCAGGGCGCCATAGGCCAGCAGCAGCGCAACCGGCAGCGCGACGCGCGCGCTTTCGTTGGCGTCGAGCGCGTCGACGATATGCTTGAGCACGATGGGCAGCAGCACTGTCGCGCCCTTGGCGCCGATGAGTAGCGCCAGCGCAACGGCGACCCGCGTGCGGTGCGCCCACAGGTACGGCCACAGGCCGGACAACCGGCGCCATTCGTCACGCGGGGACGTTTGTTCGGTGTCCTCGCCGGTCACGACGATTCGCGGGCGCTAGGCGCGGCGACCGGTAGCCCGGCCGCCGGTTGCGCATCACCGATAGCGATCAGCCGTCGTCGCGCTGGTCGAGCGGCTGCTGGGGCACCTTGCGCAGCTTCGATGTGTCGTAGCCGTAGTCGGCGACCTTCTGTACGAGCGCATCGTAGGTCGCGTCGTCGATTTGCGGCGTGCGCGCCATGATCCACACATAATCGCGCTTGTCGCGGGCGACGATGGTGGTCTGGTAGTCGGCGTCGACATAGGAGATGAGGTATTGCATGCGCATCACCCAGTAGAAGCGCATGGCCCAGACGGCGTTCTGGGTGTTGTCGATCACGGTGCCGGTGGGTTTCATCGTCTTCGGTTCGCCGTCGAAACCGCCTTCGCGATAGGTGAAGGTGGTGGCGATCTTGCCGGGTTCGGTCTGCTCGTAGCGTTCGATCGAGTTGTAGGCGTTCTCGGTCACGCTCGGCGGGATATGCGCGATCACATACCACTTGCCCATATAGCGATCGAGATCGACCTGTTCTTCGACCGGAAAGTTGTCGGCCGGCATCACGCTACAGGCTGCGAGCAGGCCGGGCGCGCACAGGGCGATCAGTTTCTTGAGACCGGACATGATCTGTTCTCTGGTTCGAGGCATGACCAGAGCTTACGCGAGTGCAGGCCGGCGCGGATTCGGTATTGCCACGGAGAACGACGCCGGCGATCAGCGCGCGCGCACGATCCGCTGGCGTGCGCCGATACTGCTCGACAGCATCTCGAAGGGGATCGGGCGCGCGACGTGATAGCCCTGCGCGTAGTCGATGCCGATCGTGCGCAGCGCATCCAGCAGTGCGCGCGACTCGACGTGTTCGGCCACGGTGAGCAGGCCCATGGCCTGGCCGACCTGGTTGATGGCCTCCACGATCGAGCGTTCGACCGGGTCCTGCAGGATGTTGGAGACGAGCTTGCCGTCGATCTTGATGAAGTCGGAGGGCAGGTTCTTGAGATAGGAGAACGAACTCAGGCCGCTGCCGAAATCGTCGAGCGAAAACCGGCAGCCGAGCGCACGCAAGGAGCGGATCAGCTCGCCCGCCCGCCGCGTGTTGGTGACTGCGGTGGTTTCGGTGATTTCGAATACCAGGCGGCGCGGGTCGACGCTCGAGGCTTCGATCAGGCCACGCGCGTAGTCGACGAAGTGTTCGTCGGTGATCGATTGGCCGGAAATATTGATGCTGTAGTGCTCGATCGCCGCGTGGTCGTTGCCGGCGGCGGCGATCAGTGCCACGGCGCGCTTGAGCACCCAGCGATCAATGCGGGCGGCGACGTTGTAGCGTTCCGCGGTGAGCAGGAAGTTCTGCGGCGAGAGAATGGCGCCGTCGCTGTCGCGCATCCGCAGGAGCAGTTCCACGCCGCAGCGGCTGTGGGTGCGCTGGTCGATGGGCTGGATGATCTGGGCGAACAGTTCGAAGCGGTCGTTGTCGAGCGCTTCGCTGATCTGCTGCATGCGCTGCATGTCGCCGTGGCGCGTGAGCGTCTCGTCGCTGTCGCCGCGATAGATATAGACCTGGTTGCGGCCCTTTTCCTTGGCCAGATAACAGGCGGTGTCGGCGCGGCGTAGCAGTTCCGTCGTGCTGACGGCCTCGCGGTCGATGGCCGCTACGCCGATACTGGCGCCGAGGCGGAACAGCTTGTCGTTCCACCGAAAGCGAAACCGGTCGATCTCGGTGCGTAATGCTTCGGCCTTGATCTTGGCATCGGTGAGCGACAGGTGACACATGATCAGCCCGAATTCGTCGCCACCGAGCCGGGCGAGCGTGTCGCCGACGCGGATCTGGCTCGATATCTGATTGGAGATCTGGCGCAGCATTTCGTCGCCGGCGTCATGGCCGCAGGTATCGTTGACCAGCTTGAACTGATCGAGGTCCAGATAACACAGCGCGTGGTGATGTCCCTGGCCTGTCTCGGCGAGAAATTCACCGAGCAGGTGCTCGAAGGCGCGGCGGTTCGGAAGGCCGGTCAGCAGATCGTGATTGGCCTGATGGGCCAGTTCCCGAGAGATCTGCTGCAGGCGGGTGATGTCGTGCAGCACGATGACCGTGCCCACCACGTGCTGATGGCTGTCGCGGATCGGCGAAATCGTGACCTTGACGGTATGGCCGGTGGTCTGGGGCGCGCGATCGTAGAGGGTCAGATCCTCGTCGCGTTCCTGGATGGTGCCGGTGTTGAGACAGGCCTGCACCAGGCCGTTTGCGGTGATGTTGCGATCGTTGTCGACGAAATTGCACAGGGTGTCGAAATGTTCGCCTATGGCATCCGCCGTGGGCACGCCCAGCATCTGTTCCGCACGCGGGTTGAGGTAGTCGACCTCGCCATGAGCATTGGTGGTGATGACCGCATCGCCGATCGATGCCAGCGTGACCTGGGCGCGCTCCTTCTCATCGTCGAGCGCATGTTGGGTTTCGATCAGCCGGGTGCCATCACGACAGACGCCTTCGCTGCCGATAGGCTGGCCATGGGCATCGTCGATACGACGCGAGGAAATCAGCAGCCAGGCGATGCTGCCGTCGCGCCGGAATACCCGCGTGGGGTGGCGGCGCAGTTGCGGGCGTTCGAGCAGCGCCGGCTCGTCTTTTTCCGGGTCGGCCAGCAGGTCCCGCAGCAGCCGGCCCTCGAGTTCGGCGGGCCGGTAGCCGAGCATGTCGTTGACCGTGTCGGTGATCCAGCTGATCCGGCCACTGCTGTCGGTGTGGTACAGCACGTCGGTCACGTTGCGCAGCAGTCGCTGTACGCGCTGGTGGCGTACCAGCAGCTTGTCGCGATATTGCTGTATGCGATGCACGAGGTTGTCGACGGTGGCGACCAGCTGGGAGTCGGCGCCCTCGAGCGGTACCGACGGGCGCGGGCGGCTGTCGCCGGCCACGTCGATGTTCTCGAGCCAGGTCACGAGAGGGCTGATCATCCGGGCCCGGTCCGGATGCGTGGCACGCAGGCCGATCCAGCACAGCAGGATGGCTGCCAGGCTGGTGAAGGTCTCGATTGCGACAAGCAGTCCCAGGGCGAGCGCGCCGGGCTGACACGCGACCGTGAGACTGGCGATCTGTCCGGCCAGTACCGTTGCCAGCGCCAGGCGGATCGCCAGCCGGGGGTTTCGCAGCGTCTTCATCTCGCGGCGCGACGTGGCCCGCCGAGCGAGTGGGCGTGCGGATGCCGTGCGAGCGCTGGCCGGCGAGCGGACATGGCGGTTTGATATCTCCCCGGGTCGGTGAACAGCCGCATTGAGTATAACCTTGCGCGCGAGATAAATAATCCGTGGCCCCTGGTCATGCGGTCGATGCTACGAATTCAGGCCGTCGGCGTATAGGATGAACCGAGAGTTGGGACGTTTTGACTTCGTCGACGTGACATGTCGAATTTGCTGAGGGGACGCGCCGGGTGTTTTTTTCCCGATCAATGACGTTGAAGACACCGCGTACGCCAGAAGCCTGGCGGCGGCTTCGCGTACGTCTGGCGGCTTCACTCGCCCAGAGTACGATCTACTCACGCGCCAATATGCGGATGTTTGCCATCGTGGCGATTATCGGCCATCCGCTGTATTACTTGTGCTGGACGGAATTTCAGCCCCAGGGCTTCGAGAGCGCCTGGCTGCGGGCTTTCAGCGTGCTCATCGCCATACCCATGCTGTTCGAGCATCGATTGACCCGCCACGATTTCTGGCGCCGAAAAGTGACGCTTTACTGGTTTTTCATCGTCACTTATCAGCTGCCATTCTTTTTTATATTCATGTCGCTGATGAACGAGTTTGCGACCGTATGGGCGCTTTCCACCATGGCTGCCTGTCTGCTGATGGTGCTGATCGTGTTCGACTGGCTCATGATTCTGGTCATGGCGGCCTTGGGCGCAGTCGCTGCCTGCGCCGTTTACGAATTGGTCGGCGGGGATCTGTCCGCGCAGTCCAGCGAAGTGTTGCCGCTGGTACCGACCTATATATTCGCGGTTCTGGCGGGCAGCGCGTTCAACTACAAGACCGAGCTGGTGGCGCGGGAGAAGCTGTCGGCCATCACCTCGGCCGTTGGAACGATGGCGCACGAACTGCGTACCCCGTTACTGGGCATACGCAGCGGCGCGCGCGGTTTGCAGAATTATCTGCCGTCGATCTTCGAAGGCTTCGAGATGGCGCGCGATGCCGGGCTCCCGGTCAAGCGCATTCGCACCGCCCACTACCGGCAGATGCACGCGGTTCTGGATCGCATCAACACGGAAACCGAATACACCAATGTCATTCTCGACATGCTGCTGGTGAATTCGAGCCGTACGACCATCGACGAGACCTCGTTCGAGGTCACGCGCGTCGGCGCCTGCGTGGCAGCCGCGCTGGAGCGCTATCCGTTCCATTCGGCGCGGGAACGTGAACGCGTGCACTGGGAGCAGGGCGCCGATTTCGCCTTTTTTGGCTCGCAGCTGCTGATGGTTCATCTGCTGTTTAATCTGCTCAAGAACGCGCTCTATTTTCTGGCCCAGTCCGGGAGTGACGACGGTGTCATCCGCATCTGGACCGAGCGCAGCGGCGCCGGTGCGCATCGTCTGCATTTTCGAGACACCGGCCCGGGCATTCACCCTGATGTGCTGCCGCGAATATTCGAACGGTTCTACTCGGCGATGCCGCGCGGGCAGGGTACCGGCATCGGTCTGGCCTTTTCGCGTCTTGTCATGGAAAGCTTCGGTGGCGATATACGCTGTCATTCGGCGCTGGGCCGCTACACCGAGTTCGTGATGACTTTCCCGGCGGTGGAACGCGATGACTGATACCCGTCTTGCGCCCTATTTTCATCCGACTCAGATCGTGCTCGTCGACGATGACATCGACTTCCTCGGTAACCTGAGCCTGCAACTCGAGGCCGATCTGCCATACCTGCTTTTCGACTCGACCCACAAGGCGCTCGGTTATATCAACGACCGCGACAGCGAAGCACCGTCACGACAGCGCTTCTTCAATTTCGATAGCCGGGGTACGGGCGGCAATGTCATAGGTGCGGCCGGTCATCGCGAAGTCAGCCTCGATACGGCGGCGCTCGCACGGGAAATGCACTTCACCAACCGGTTCTCGCAAATCTCGATCGCCATGGTCGACTATGCGATGCCGCAGATGAACGGCCTGGAGTTCTGCCGCAAGATCCGCAATCCGCATATCAAGAAGATTCTTTTTACCGGGGTCGCAACCGAGAGCGAGGCCGTGGATGCCTTCAACAATGGCGTGATCGATCGTTTCATCCGCAAGAACGAACACAGCGTCTACGAACTGCTCAATCGTACGATTCGCGAGTTGCAGCATGCCCATATTCTCGACACCTTCACCGCGGCCAGCGATGTCTTCGATGTCGAGGTGCCGGCGCTGCTTTGCGACGGCGCGGTCGAGAACCTGCTCAAGAATCTGAGGCCGCGTTACGAGTTCGTCGAGTATTACCTGGCCGATGATCCGTCGGGCTTTTTGCTGGTGGATGGTGACGGTGGGCTCTATCGTCTGGTGATCGTCGATACCGCGGAACAATCGGCGCTCGCTGAGCGTGCAGCAGCCAATGGTGCGCCTGCCGACTGCCTCAAGCTGTTGAACACAGGCGACAATCTGCTTGACCCGACGCTGCTGATGGCGGCGCATAGCGTCACAAGTGACCCCTGGCGTCAGTGGAAGTCGCATATCCGGCCTGCGACTCGCTTGGAGGGTAAGCGCAGTTACCGGTGGGCGGTGTTCGATTCCGGTCAGCCCGACAGTGGCGTCGTGCCGCCGAACGCGACCTTCAATCGCTATCTCGAATGGCTGGATACGGTCGGCTATTCGCTGATGTAAGCGCGTCTCGGTGGTCTATCCGGTCGTAAACGCGACAGTGTCCGGGTTCGGGTAGCCCTTGCCCCATAGGCGTTCTCACCCCTGGCCGAAATCAGCGATTGATCGGGCTCGCTGCGAACATCGCAGCCGTACTGACAATGGCCGGTTATCGTGTGGCAACCCACTGCCGTATTGGGAAAAAAATACTTTTCGGAGTGATTGGCTAGCCCACTTGTACGAAACGAAATTTTGTTATACGTAGGATATGTGAAATATATTTTGAGTGACAAAAATTGTCAATTCGAAATATCACAATTCTTCTTACATTATTTCACGCCAACGACATGGGTTTGTCATGACTAATTCAAATATATCCAGCTGTTCGCCGCTTCGTCCGACGGCCATGCCGGAGCCGGATTTTCTGCGCACGCACGTGGATCATTATTTCCGCGAGCGCGTCGAGAAGACCTGGAAAGGGGGGCACATCATGCACGGCCGTCAGCCGGGCCCGGATGCCGTGCTGATGGTGACCAACGACTATCTCGATCTCGCCAACCATCCGGAGGTTCTCCAGGCACAGATCGACAGCCTGCGCGGTTCCGACAACACGGTCGTGATGTCGGGCGTCTATCTGCACGGCGACAGCCCGCAGCTGCATCTGGAGCGCCGCATGGCCCGCTGGATGCGCATGGAGTCCAGTCTGCTGTGCCAGTCGGGCTATGCCGCCAACGTCGGCCTCATTCAAGCCATCGGCGCGCCGGGCACGCCGGTTTATGTGGACATGTTCGCCCATGCGTCGCTCTGGGAAGGCGTGCGCAGTGCCGGGCTCGAGTGGAAGCCGTTCCGGCACAACGACCCGAGCCATCTCGAAACCATGATCGAGCGCAACGGCCCGGGCATCGTGGTGGTGGACTCGATCTACAGCACCACGGGCAGCATTTCGCCGCTGGAGCAGATCGTGGATGTGGCGAATCGCCACGACTGCGTGACGATCGTGGACGAATCCCATTCCCTGGGCACCCACGGGGACCAAGGTCGCGGCCTGGTCGCAGGTCTCGGTCTGCAGTCGAAGGTGCACTTCGTGACCGCGAGTCTGGCCAAGGCCTTTGCCGGTCGGGCTGGTCTGATCGCTTGCAGCGAAAGACTGCGTCAGTTCATCAAGTTCAACTCGTTCCCGGCGATTTTCAGCTCGTCGCTGCTGCCGCATGATATTGCCGGCCTGTCCCGTACGCTCGATCTGATCAAGGGCGCGGACCACGAACGCGAGCGTCTGCATGCCAACGCGGCCTATCTGCGACGCCACCTCGACGCGTTGGGGTACAACGTCGACAGTGGCCAGGCCCAGATGATTGCGCTCGAATCAGGCACCGAGGAGCAGACCATCGTGCTGCGGGATGCGCTCGAGTCGCGCGGGGTGTTCGGCTCGGTGTTCTGCGCGCCGGCCACGGCCACCAAGCGCGCGCTGATCCGGCTCTCGGTGAACTGCAACCACAGCTACGCGCAGCTCAGCCATGTCATCGACGTGTGCGCGGAGATTCGCGAGGAAGTGGATCTGGCGAATTGGCCGTCGACACGGCGCGCGAAGAAACAGCGTCGCTCGGCTGCCGCCCAGGCCGCAGCCTAGGCGCTGTCACGAGCGCCCGGTCGTGGGGTGATCGGGCGCTCGCACTTCGTACGGGTCGGGAATGTTTGTCGTCTGTGCCTGTCCGAGAATCAGGACTTCTCAGTAGTAGGCAGCAGCCATGGCCGATCTGGAAAAACTCAGCCGTGATACCGATACCAGCATCGCGATCCTGCGCGCGATCGTCGAACAGCGCGGCGATGAGGCAGACACGATTCTCGAAGCGCTGGAAAATCCCGAAGATTTCGACGCCATCGTCACGCGTGCCCGCGAGTATGCGCAGGACTCGGATGCGGCCCTGCGCTGGCAGGGGCGCGAGATTCTCTAGCACCGCGGGCCGACGCAAGCACCCCGCCGGCTCGTCGCCGGCGGGGCATGGCGCATTGCAGTCGGTCGCGAGATTGCGCTGATCGGTTTCTAGGCGCCGGCCAGCGCGTCATGCACGGGCGGGATCAGTCCCAGATGCCCGGTTCGACCTCGTCGGGTTTTTTCAGCACCTGACGGTTGAAGACCGGCTCGTCGATACCTTCGCCGCGTTGGCGTTCGTAGTCCTTGAGCACACGCAGTGCGATGGGGGCGAGGAATATGATGGCGATCAGGTTGGTGGTGGCCATCAGCCCCATGGCCAGATCGGCGAAATCCCATACGAAGCCCAGCGTGGCGACCGACCCGATCATCACCATGGCCAGCACCAGGGGACGCAGAATTGCGATCGCCTTCTTGTGGTGCTTGCCAGCCAGATACTCCAGATTGATCTCGCTGTAAGCGAAGTTCGCCAGGATGGACGTATAGGCGAAGAACAGGATCGCGACCGCGATGAAGCCGACGCCGAAGCCGCCCAGGTGGTCCGCCATCGCGGTCTGGGTCAGCTGGATGCCCTGCATGGACTCGCCGCCACCACTGGCAAGCATCTGGTCGTAGACGCCCGAAAGCAGAATCACCACCGCGGTGCAGCTGCAGATGATCAGCGTATCGATAACCACGCCGAATGCCTGCACCAGCCCCTGCGCCGCCGGATGGTTCACCTCGGCCGTGGCGGCCGCGTTGGGTGTCGAGCCCATGCCGGCCTCGTTCGAGAACAGGCCGCGCTTGACGCCGTTTTCCATGGCGACCTTGATGGTATAGCCGACTGCGCCGCCGACCGCCGGGCCGAAGCCGAAGGCGCTCTGAATGATTAGCCACAGCATGCCGGGCACTTCGCTGTAGTTCGCGATCATCACGTAAACCGCGACGAGAAAGTAGCCGATGGCCATGAGCGGGACGATCTTTTCCGCCACGCGTGCGATCGAACGCAGACCGCCATAGATCACCACGGCCGCGAGCACCACAAGCGCGATGCCGGTCACCCAGGTCGGCACGTCGAAGGCGCCTTCCATGCCCTTGGCGATGGTGTTCGCCTGCGCGCCGGAAAAGGCGAAGCCGTAGGCGATGATCAGGAACACGGCAAACAGGATGCTCATCCATTTCTGGCCGAGTGCGCGTTCGATGTAGTACGCCGGGCCGCCGCGATAAACGCCGTCCGCATAGTGGATCTTGTAGACCTGACCGAGGGTGCATTCGACGAATGTCGTTGCCAGGCCCACCAGCGCCGTCATCCACATCCAGAACACCGCGCCCGGGCCGCCCACCCACAGGGCGAGGGCCACGCCGGCGAGGTTGCCGGTGCCCACGCGCGCCGCGAGCGAGGTGGCGAGCGCCTGAAAGGAACTCACGCCCTGATCGCTGCTGCGGCTGTCGAACGTGATCCGCACCATGTGGCCGAGCATGCGGAACTGCATGAACCGGGTCATGATCGTGAACCCGATGCCCGCACCGAAAAGCAGGTAAAACAGGATGTATGACCAGATGAAGCTGCTGACAGGTGTCATCACGGCATAAATGCCCTGTTGCAGCGTGTCGAGTAATTCCATCGCTTCGGTCTCCCTGCGTTAATTCGTCATCGGCTCACGGCCGGGTGCACAGCGCCGTGCCTGGGCAAGCGCAACAGATCGGGCGATCTGCGTTTGTATTGGCGGTATCGCCAGGGGCGCTGTCCAGGCCGGCATTGCGGGTGGGTGCGTCGATCGCACGACTCATGCCATGTGCCGCTCGCGCCCCGTAGCCGTACAGCGCGTGCTGCCGGCGAACAGGCCGCGATTTTTATTTGCCCCCATGATCCCGCGAGCCTACGCCGCGTATGCGCTTAACGCCAGTGCGTTGGGCTCAGCCGTTCACGGCGCCGCCTTCGGTCGGCCGTGAGCATTCGGCGAGGCCAGGGTCATCGGCACAACGAATCTTCTTGAGCAGATGCTGCATGCGGTGGTCGTACCACTGTTCTTCCCAGAGCCGCTGCCGGATCTCCAGCAGCATGCCGCGATACTTGGTTTCGCGCTCGCCGTTGATATGGACCCAGTAGCGATCGGGAATTTCGGCATCCGCCTGTCGGATACGCGGCAGAATGCGATCCCAGGCCTTGTTCGCCGCCCATCGTCGCGACTCGGCCGCGAAACCGGCAGGAAAGCGGTCGCGATGGATGACCATCTGGGCCGAGAGCATCCCCAGCACGAAGTCGGCGACACCGCCGTCTTCGCCGAGGCCGCGGTATAGCTCGAGGGCGTTGTAGGCGATGGCCGGCGCATAGGCCATGTCGACGCTGTGATTGTTGAACAGCGGGCCGAAGCTGGCGATGGTCGCGGGCACGGGCGAGGCGCCGGCCACGTTCGCGACCACGCGCGCCTGCTTGTCGTAGCCGATCACGGCGACCTTCTTGCCGGCCGCGGCCTCGAGGCTGTCGAGAAAGCGCCGGTCGCGCGAGAACAGATAGACCTTGCCGCCGGGCACGACGCCGGCGACTTCGTATCCGCCGTTGCGCATCAGATCTGCGGCCTTGTCGCTGGCCATGACACGAATCGCGGTATGCATCTGGTCGTAGGTCTGGAGCGCGCCAACCATGTCCAGGCTGCCGGCGAACGGCACGAACTGCTTGGCGCGAATACCGGTAAGGCCGACGGCATCGCAGCGCCCGGACTTGAAGTCGTTGGCGGCTACACCTTCGTCCGTATACGGGCGGAGGTCGAACTTCACGCCGGCCTCGCGTGCCATGACGACGTAATCCTGAAATTGCTCGATGACCGCACCGCTGGCTCCGACCGGGTCGTAGACACAGATCGAACGCTCGACCACGTCGTCGGCAACGGCGCTGTTCATACCGAGCGCGGCGAGGATCACCAACGCGAGCGGCCAGCGGCAGCGAAATGGAAAGGGCATGGCGGGCTCCTTGGGTCTCAACGAAAAAAGCCCGTCGTGCACGCTCATGCACGACGGGCTGAGAGGTCCAGGGTCAGGCCGCGATCAGTTGACCGCGCCGCCCTCGCTTTCCTGGCTGCATTCCGCCAGACCGCTGTCGGTCGAGCAGCGAATCTTCTTGAGCAGGTGCTGCATGCGTTGGTTATACCAGCCGTTGTCCCAGAGCTCCTGACGGGTGTTGCGGAACATCTCGCGATAGTTCGCGTCACGCTCGCCGGAGATATGCACCCAGTACTTGTCCGGAATGTCGCTGTCGGCGCTTTCCACGCGACGCAGGGTGGAGTCGAACATGTTGTTGAACACCCACTCGCGCGACTTCTGGCCGAAGCCGTCGGGGAACTTGTCCTGGTGGACGACCAGCTGGCCCGAGAGCATGCCGAGCACGAAGTCCGCGATGCCGCCTTGCTCGCCCAGACCCTTGTAGAGTTCGAGCGCGTTGTAGGCGAACGACGGCGCATAGGCCAGATCCACGCTGCCGTTATTGAACATCGGCCCGAACGAGGCGATGGACGCACCCACCGGCGATGCGCCGGCGACGTTGGCGAGCGTCGAGGCCTGCTTGTCGTAGGACATCACCGCGATCTTCTTGCCGGCGATGGTATCCAGACTTTCCAGATACCCCTTGTCGCGGGCGAACAGGAATGCCTTGCCCAGCGGTACCACGCCAACGACTTCATAGCCGTCCGACTGCATCAGATCCGCCGCCTTCGGGCTCGACATCACCTTGATGGCGGTCTTTTCCTGGTCATAGGTCTGCAGGCCGCCGGCCATGTCGAGGCTGCCGGCGAACTTCACGAAATGGATCGCGCGCACGCCGGTGATGCCGACCATGTCGCACTTGCCCGCCTTGAAATCGTTGGCGGCCACGGCTTCATCGGTATAGGCACGGGTATTGAACTTGATACCCCATTCGCGCGCCTGCACGACGTAATCCTGGAAGGACTGGTAGATGAAGCCGTTCGCGCCGATCGGGTCGTAGATGCACAGCGAGCGGGTTTCCTGCGCCGCAGCCGGCTGCATCGCGCTGCCGAGCAGGGCAGCGGCGCCAACAGCGACCGCGCCGAGATAGGACGTCATTTTTCTGGGTAGCATGGGGTTTCTTCCTCCGGAGTGATCTTCAGAACATGCTGAAGGTTTGCTTTTCGGGTTACGCGCGATCTTGATCGAGCGGACGCATCAGAACAGCTCCATGAAGATGAGCGGCACGAAGGCGACCAGCAGCAGCGACGACGCGAGTACGGTGATCGGCAACAGCAGGGCTTCGTGGCGGCGCCAGAAGCTGGGATCGTCGGCGACCTCGGCCTTGGCGGCCTGGATTTCGGCGTCGCCCACCACCTGACGGGTGAGCAGCTGGTTGAGCGCCACGGGCGGGCTGAGATAGCCCAGCTCGAACGCCACCAGCACGATCATCCAGAAATGCACCGGGTTGATGCCGTTGTGATAAGCCACCGGGGCCAGCGTGGCGCTCACCAGGATGATGGCGCCATACGGCTCCATGATCATGCCGATGAATACCAGCATGATCACCAGAAGGCCCGTGGCGTACCAGATGTTGCCCAGATCCTCGGGGAACAGTTCCATCACGCCCGAGCGTTCCATGACCCCGCCGAAAACGATGGACAGCACCATCAGCATGAGCAGCGCGCCCAGCAGCATGGAGGTGTCGGCGGTCGAGGAGCGCAGCGCGTTCCAGAAACCGGCCGGCACGTGATCCGGCGCCTTCGCCTGGCCGCGGTCGGCCTTGTAGATGGCGTCGTTGTACAGCCGCTTGGCCCGCCAGCGGTCGTAGCCGAGCAGGGCGATGAGCATGATCGGCAGAATCACCGGCGCCGAGAACTCGTTGAAGCTCTGGCCCAGCAGGCGGGTATAGATCAGCACCACCACCACGCCGATGACCACATAGGGAATCAGCGGGCCAATGGCCTCGCGCATCTTCGGCAGCGCGGTGTCCGGCGTGGCGATATAGGGCTTGCTCTTGCGGGTGAGGTACACAAAGCCCGTGAAGATGATCGCGGTGAGGGCGAACACGTACATGCCCCAGCCGAACAGTTGATCGGTGGTCACCTGCCGGTTGAGTGCGGCGATGATCACCACCATCAGACAGGGGTTGAGCACCACGCCCATGCTGCCGGACATCGCGGTCGACGCCACGGCCAGCTGGCGATAGGTACCGGCGATACGCAGCTCCTGGTAGATCACCGCACCGATCGCGAGCACGAAGATACCCGATGCGCCGGTGTAGGCGGTCGGCCAGGCCGAGGCGAGCACCACGAGGATCACCACGAATTCCGGGCGCATGTCCCAGGAGCGGAACAGGCCGAAGATCACCTCGGCGATACGCGTGTGCTTGAGCATCATGCCCACCCACACGTACAGGCCGATGCCGGTGTAGAGATCGGCAAAGCGGATCATCTTTGTCAACTGGATCGCCGGCCCGGCGACATAGCCTTCGGTGACGAAGAAATAGACGATGCTTACGAGGGCGAGCCAGCAGTACAGCGGCACGGTGAGCGATGCATGAAAGATCGAGCCGCCCGGCGCGGCGGTTCCCGGAATCCGGAAACTGCGATAGGTGGCGACGATGGCCAGGGCGATGAACCCGATCAGCCACAGCAGGTTTAGGCCGAAGTCACCGCCGGAGTCGAGACGCAGCCAAACGAAGCCACTCACGGCCATGGCGAGGTTGGCCACGATCTGTGCCGCCGAGCTCACCCGGTAGTCGAGCCGTGACTTGGGCGCGCGCAGCCCGATCTGCTCGTTGAGCGCCGTGGCGATGAAGCCGCCCAGCATGATCAGTAGCACCAGAATGTAAGCCTGGAAGCCCTGGCCCATCTGGTTGATACGGCCCATGCTCAGCTCGAGCGTGCGATAGGCCCGCAGCGTCGAGGTGGCCGTCATTTCGCTGTTGTATTCGTAGCGCTCGTAGCTGGCCCGACACTGGTCGCGCTGGCTTTCCAGCGAGCGGCGCTTGGCTTCCGGGTCGGACGGGCCGGCATCGAACAGGCTGTCTGCGTCGGCCGTGCTCGACTGGCTCTGCTCGATGCGCGCATCGATGTCCATGTCCGGGTCGCATGTCGGTTCCGACATGTCGTAGCGGAGCATGTTGTAGTTCTGCCAGATCTCGCCGCCCAGGCTCAGGAGTTGCCCGTGGATGAAGGCGCTGGTGCCGAACAGGATGGCGAACAGCAGCAGTACCGCAACGGGCAGAGTGATCAGCCAGTTGCGGCCTGCGCTGTATGTCGTGGACAGATCGCCGACGTGCGGGTCGACAGCTGCCGACCCGCTGGACGTGTTTTCGCTATTCATCAGTTAAGAAAGCTTCCGGCGTCGAAGTTGGCGTCGTCGTTCTCGTCTTCGTCGCCCGGGAAGTCACCCAGCGCGAGGAACGGTGTGCGCTGGCCGGTCTCGCGGGTCCAGATGCGATCGGACAGATACAGCGCCTGGGCGTAGGCCACCTCCGACAGGATCAGGTAATCCTGGGGCGCGTTACCCGCGTTGTAGATCTTGGCGACCTGGCGGATGCCTTCCTTCTCACGCTCGTCGTTCGACTGCCCGAAGCCGGCGATCGCATACAGCATCGCCGGTAGCGCCATGCCCTTGCTTTCGCCGTAATCGGCGGCTTCCTTGAGCTGGGCCCAGGGATCCTTGCCGTCCGGCGTGGTGCCGGGAACGCTCAGCCATACCACCGCCTGAAGCGCGTTCGGTACGCCCCACCATTTTTCGTTGTCCATGCATTTCGTGGCGCGGCCGGCCTTGGCAGCCACGTCCTGCGGCACGCCGACACTGCTCGAAGCCTGGATGTCGCTCAACAGGGCCTGCACCGAGGTGAGCGTGCCCACCATGAATTCGAACTCCTCGGTATCGCTGCCGTAAGACGGGCATTCGCCGTCACCGAGCTCACCGAACGCATCCACCGTGTCGCGATAGACCTGGTAGCGGCGCAGCGCCGTGCGGCGGAACAGACGCTGCGATTCGATGCGCGCATCGCGGGCTTCCTCGGTCTCGCCGTCGCGCAGCGCGCGGGCGAAGCGCAGCTGCTGTTCCTGTGCCTGCGTTTCGGAACACAGCCCGGCAAGCAGGTTCGTGTTCAGCAGCACTTTCGACGGCCGACCGATCACGCGCTCGAACGAGGCGAGCAGCTGATGCTGACCCATGCCGGTACCGCAGGTGGACAGGTCCAGGTCGCCGCTGCCAATCACATAGGGCACGACTTCATCCTGGGAATAGTGGGCGAGTACATGACCGGTCGGCTTGTAGATGAGTCCACAGCCGCTCAGGCCGACCACGAGACCTGCCAGTATCGGCAGCGATAGTCTTTTCAGCATGGCGTTCTCGCCCTCCTTCGGATTGTTGTAATCGTTCGTTTCCCGCACCGCGCAGCCATGGCTGTGCGTTTGTTCTGTTCGCGCCGAACGCCCCTGAGCGCCGTCCGCCGAATGCCGCCGGTCGTGGCCCCGCTTGCCCGGATCTCACCACGATATAGGTCGACAGTTCGGAAAATATATCTTTTACGCGGGGCGAAACCAAGTCTTGGTCACCGCGGCGCGGTCATTGTAATCGGCAACGATTTGCCGGATTCAGAAGGTGCACGCCGGCTGTCGTGAGATAATCCGATGCGAAAAATTCCTCCTGCAACAGATATTCACATGCGGCCAACACCCGGTGCGCGCGACCGTGGGAAACCGCGATGAACGCGACTGCGAACTACGACGTCATCGTGCTTGGCGGCGGGGCCGCGGGATTGATGTGCGCGGCGGTGGCCGCGGCACGGGGCCGGCGCACCGTGGTCCTCGAGGGCAGCAAACGCTGCGGCAAGAAAATTCTCATGTCCGGCGGGGGGCGGTGCAATTTCACCAACGTCTACAGCACGCCGGAAAACTTCCTGTCGGCGAATCCGCACTTCTGCAAGTCGGCGCTGGCGCGCTACACGCCGGCCGATTTCATCGCGCTGGTGGACGCCCACGACATCGCCTACCACGAGAAGGAGAAGGGTCAGCTGTTCTGCAACGAGTCGTCCAGGCAGATCGTGACCATGCTCCTGGACGAATGCGCTGCAGCGGGCGCGCAGATTCATGTGCGTGCCGCGGTCGAAGCCGTCGAGCGCGACGCGGACGCCTATGTCGTCGAGACCGACAAAGGCCGCTTTCGCGGGCAATCGCTGGTGGTGGCCACCGGCGGGTTGTCGATACCGAAAATGGGGGCCAGCGGCGTCGGCTATCGCATCGCGCGACAGTTCGGTTTGCCGGTGCGCGAAACGCGTGCCGCGCTCGTGCCGTTCACTTTTGCGGAAGGCCGGCAGGCGGCATTCGGCGCGCTGTCGGGCGTCGGCCTCGATGTCGAGGCCGGCTGTAACGACGCACTGTTCGAGGCGGGCATGCTGTTTACCCATCGTGGCCTGAGCGGGCCAGCCATGCTGCAGGTGTCCTCTTACTGGCAGCCCGGCGATAGCGTCGAAGTGGACTGGTTTGCGGGCGCGGACATAGAGACATGGCTCGGCGAACGCCGGAGCGCGCGACCCGATGCGCGACTAGCAACAATACTCGCGCAGCGTTTGCCGCGCCGTCTCGCCCAGTGTCTGTGCAACGAACTGGGCGCCGAGGGGCTCGGTAACCCGCGTCTGCGTCAACTCGACGACAGCGCCTGCACCACGCTCGCCGATCGGCTGTCGGCCTGGCGGTTCGTGCCCGACGGCACCGAGGGCTACCGCACGGCCGAGGTCACGATCGGTGGGGTCGATACCGACGCGCTGTCCTCGGCGACCATGGCCGCGCGTGACGTGCCTGGGCTCTACTTCATCGGCGAAGTGGTGGATGTGACCGGTCATCTCGGCGGCCACAATTTCCAATGGGCCTGGGCCTCCGCGCAGGCCGCGGGCGCCGCGGTCTGAAACGCCTCGTATCGTCGCTGCGGGCATGGCGCGGTCGTGGCCGTTAATGACGATTGAATCCGCGCGCGGCTTGCCGGACACTGGCGGCGCCCGCCCGATCAGACGCTCGACCATGCCGATTCAGCCCCGTCATCTTCTCGTGCCCGTGTTTTGTCTCACGGTGGCCGCGTGCGCGTCCGAGCCCGTGGCGAGCGCGACATCGCAGAGCACGTCCTCGGATACGGCGAACACGCCAGCCGCGACGACATCCGCGTCCGAGATGCGCATGTCAGCGCCGCCGGCCGCCGAGAGTACGGTTCGCGATAGCACCGGCTTCGATGCCTGGGTCAGCTCGTTTCGTCAGCGGGCAAGCGCGCGCGGTGTGTCGCGACAGGTGCTCGACGAAGCCTTCGATCGCGCGACGTTCCAGCCGCGCATCATCGAGCTGGATCGTCGCCAGCCCGAATTCACCCGCGCGATCTGGGGTTATCTCGACAGTGCCGTATCGGACACGCGCGTGCGGCAGGGCCGGGACAAACTGGCCACCCACGATGCGATCGGTCGCGAAGTCGAGCGGCATTATGGCGTGCCGCGCACCATAATCGGCGCCATCTGGGGCGTGGAAAGCAACTACGGCAGCAATTTCGGCAGCTACGAAACCATCGACGCGTTGGCCACGCTCGGCTACGACGGCCGGCGCACGCGTTTTGCCGAAGAACAGCTCTATGCCGCGCTCGAGATCCTGGCCAACGGCGATATCGACCGCGATCGCATGCGCGGCTCCTGGGCCGGCGCCATGGGCCATACCCAATTCATTCCCACCAGCTTTAACGCCTATGCGGTGGACGAGGACGACGACGGCCGGCGCGACATCTGGAACAGCATCGCCGATGTCATGGGATCCACCGCCAATTACCTGAAATCCAACGGCTGGCAGCGCGGGTCCACCTGGGGGCGCGAGGTCGTGCTGCCGCCGAACTTCGACTATGCACGCGCCGAGCTCGATACCCGTCGCTCGACCGAAGCATGGCGCGCGGCGGGCGTGCGCGCGGTCGATACGCGCGGCCTGCCGGCGTTCGAGTCGGCGTCGATCATCGCGCCCGCCGGCGCCCACGGACCGGCGTTCATGGTCGGCCCCAATTTCCGCACCATTTTGCGTTACAACAACGCCACCAGCTACGCGCTGGCGGTGGGCCTGCTTTCCGATCGGCTGGCCGGCCAGCCGGGCGTGCAGGGCAACTGGCCGCGCACGCTCGCGAGCCTTTCACGCACCGAGATCCGGGAGATGCAGCGTCTTTTGAACCGGCTCGGCCACGGCACGGGCACGCCGGACGGCATCATGGGCCCGAACACCCGGGCCGGGCTGCGTGCGTTCCAGCGCGCCAACGGCATGACCGCCGACGGCTACCCCACCCACGAACTGCTCCGTCGGATCCGCGCCGCGGCCGGTTGATGGCGATGCGCCGGGCGCGCGGCCCGGCGTTCGTCGGTCCGGTCCCGAGGCGGTCCTAGTTGTGCCCGGCGATCGGGTGGGGCGCGTAGGGCGCTTCCAGCTTCTCCTTTTCGTCGGCGGTCAGTTCGATATCGATCGCTTCGATCGCCTGGTCGAGATGATGCGCCTTGCTGGCACCGACAATAGGCGCCGTGACCATCGGGTTGGATGCCACCCAGGCCAGCGCGACCTGTGCCATGGCCACGCCGCGGGCGTTCGCGACCTCGCGCAGCGCCTCGATCACCGGGGTATCGATCTCGCCGCCGAGCTGCCACTTGCGGGTGTTTTCGTCGGTCTTTGCACGGGTGCTCTCGCCGCCTTCGCCCTGGGTAGTCTTGCCAGCGAGCACACCGCGGGCAAGCGGGCTCCAGGGAATCACGCCCACGCCCTGATCGGCGCATAGCGGCAGCATTTCACGCTCTTCCTCGCGATAGACGAGGTTATACATCGGCTGCATGGTCACGAACGGCGTCCAGCCATTGCGCTCGGCAACCCGCTGGGCCTTGGCGAACTGCCAGGCATACATGGACGACGCGCCGATATACCGCGCCTTGCCGGCTTTGACCACATCGTGCAGCGCTTCCATGGTTTCCTCGATCGGCGTGTCGTAGTCCCAGCGGTGAATCTGATAGAGATCGACATGATCGGTGCCAAGCCGCTCCAGCGAGCCGTCGATGGCGGACATGATGTGCTTGCGCGACAGACCGCGATCGTTGGGCCCGTCGCCCATCGGCATGAAGACCTTGGTGGCAAGCACGAAGTCGTCGCGCCTGGCGTACTCCGTCAGCGCCTTGCCCACCACCCGCTCGGATTCGCCCCGCGAATACATGTCGGCGGTGTCGAAGAAATTGATGCCGGCGTCCAGTGCCTGCTTGAGGAAGGGGCGGCTGGCCTGTTCATCGAGCACCCATTCGCGCCACGCGGGCGTGCCGTAGGTCATGGTGCCGAGGCATAGCGGTGAGACTTTCGTGCCGGTTTGGCCGAGGCGTTTGTACTGCATGGCGGTTTCCATCCGGAAATATGTGCCCCATACAATAAACGACGCGTGCAACGCATGCTGTGAACGCGGGCCTCGAGCAGGGAACATCGCCCGCCCATGCTAGTCTGACGCCCATTCAGACCTTGCAAAGAAGCCCCGCATGGGCGAAGCCACGACACTCACCGCGCTGCTCGAATCGCTGGATTCGACGCCGAGCGACGCGGGCGCCAGCGATCGTCTGTCGATCGGCGAGATTCTCACCGTCATCGGCGAGCGCGGCTATGGGCCGCTGGTGCTCATTTTTGCTCTGATCGCGGCGCTGCCGACCGGTGCAGTGCCCGGCATTCCGAGCGTGTGCGGTATCTCGATCGCGCTGGTGTCCACGCAGCTCGTGTTCGGAAAAGACTACCCCTGGCTGCCGGCCAAACTGCGTGAGCTGTCGATCGAACGCCATCGCTACAAGCAGGTCTCGCGACGCCTGATCCCCTGGACACGGCGTCTCGACCGGCTGGTGCGTCCGCGCCTGCATGTACTGGTCGAGGGTGCATCCACGCGCCTGATCGGTGTCGCCTGCGTCGCGCTCGGCGCCTGCATGATTCCGCTCGAGATCATTCCCTTCGCGGCGGCCGCGCCCGCGTTTGCCATTGCGCTCATGGGCCTGGGCCTGACCGGCCGCGACGGATTCTGGGTACTCGCGGGGCTCTTGCCCGCAGGCCTGGCGGGCTATTTCGTGTTCACCCTCATCAACTAGCCGGCTGGCAGCGCGGGCAGCGATAGAGACGGCGGCCGGCAACGGTGTGCTTTTCGATCGTCGAGCCGCATTCGTAACAGGGCTGGCCGGCGCGCCCGAAGACCATATGTCGGCGGGCACCGAAACGCTTGCCCTGGGCTTTCAGGCGTTCGGCGCGCTGCGGATCGTTGGTGATGCCCTTGAGCCGGTAGGCGCGCTCGATCAGCACGCGGATGGCAGCGCTCAGACGCCCGCGTTCCGGGTCTGACAGCGTGCGTGGCTTGCGTGCCGGGTGCAGACCCGCCTCGAACAGAATCTCCGAGCGTAGATAATTGCCGATGCCGGCAATGAACTGCTGGTCCAGCAACAGCCCGCCCAGCGCGCGGCCGGCGAAGCGCCCGTCGTCGAGCCGGCGCGCGAGTGCCGCATCGTCAACCGACGCGTCATTGAGCGGGTCCGGGCCGAGCTTCGCGAGATAGGGAACGTCTTCGAGCGCCCCGGGCCTCACCACGCGAATATCCGAAGCGCTATAGAGTCGCGCGGCGCGTTCTGCGCCGACGATGGCGAATCGCAGCTGTCGTCGCGTATTCGGTTGGCGATCGGCGCGGCCGATACGCCACTGGCCGTACAGCTGGTTATGGCTGTAGACGCACCACGGGCCGTCGTTGTCGCTCGCCGCAAAGAACACGAGCACTGCCTTGCCGCGTGCTTCGACTGCGGCAATGGGGCGGCCCGCCAGCGTCGGCTCGAATCGCTTGTAGCGCTCGAACGCAAAGAAAACCGAATGTGCCGGCCCGTGCTCGACGGCGCGATCGATATCGTCCACCATGCGCCTGATTTCCGGACCTTCGGGCATGCAACAGCTCGTTCGACGAATGGAATGAACGGCGATCTACGCCGGGTTGCGCAAAGCGGATGATGGCGGGTTCGCGAGTCGAGGCCGGTGCAATGCGCGTAATCGAAAATACGCTAGACTCGGATGCGTCGCCCGCCATGGGTGATCAACCCCGCAAAGGAGTGATTTGGATGCACAAAATATTGCTCGGCCTGGCCTCGGCCGGCCTTGTCGCCGGCACCGCCAGCGCCGCCGAAACCTACACCATCGACCCGTCCCATACTTATGGCAACTTCGAGATCGGCCACATGGGCTTGTCCACCATGCACGGTCGTATCGACGTCACCGGCGGCGAGATCGTGATGGATCGTGACGGCGATACCAGCCGTGTCGAAGTCACGATGGATCCGGCCAGCGTGGATACCGGCCATGAAAAACGCGACGAGCATCTGCGCGACAAGGAAGGCTTCTTCGAGGTCGACAAGTATCCGGAGATGCGTTTTGTTTCCAGCCGCGTGACGTTCGACGGCGACGACGAAGCCACGGTCCAGGGCGAGTTGACCCTGCATGGCGTCACCAAGCCCGTTACGCTCGACGTCGACGATATCGTCTGCATGGTCAATCCGATGGATGACAAGAAATACACCTGCGGTTTTTCGGCCGAGACCGAGATCAAACGCAGTGACTTCGGCATGGACGCTTTCATTCCGCTGGTGGCGGATGAAGTCGAGATTCAGATCGAGGCCGAGGCGAATCGGCCGAACGACGCGGCCTGATTTCGTAGACAGGTCTTGGAGAGCCGGCGGTTCGGAAGAGCTGCCGGCTTTTTTGTGTGCGGTAGCTCTGTGTTCATTGGGTTAGAGGCTAACGCTTTGTAGCCGGAGGTCACGAGTGTTTGGGTCAACTGCGCGGGTGAATTTTTACTTGGGGTTTCGCGCTGCTGCGCGACTCACTTTCTTTTGCTTGTCCAAAAGAAAGTAAGCAAAGGAAAAGGACACCCTGTCTTGCGTCGGCGCTTTGCGCCGATGCCCTGCGCGGCTGCGGCCGAAAGAGGACAGCCGGAAACTCGCCGCGCTACGCGCGACTCAAACATCCGGCTGTCTTTATCTCTTTCGGCCTCCACTGCTCGGCGCTGCGCCCAAGGGGACCGAATACAGACTCAAGACCGGCTCGCTGACGCTTCGCCAAGATCGCAAAGCGATCTTTGGTCGGACAATGCCGCAGGCGAGTCCGACCGGAACGCAGCCAAACGCTTCAACGTCTACTCGATCACCATTTCAACTACAGAGGTTCAGTGGTCGCGCCTGTATTCGGGTCCCGTGTGGCGCGACGAGAAGCGCAGGGCCGAAGGGTGTCCAGCGCATGCGCCGGTGCGGCCAGCTGTTTGAGGATCGCCAAAGCGATCCGAGTTCTGGCCGCATCCCTTCGGGCCGAGCATCGCAGTGCACCGGCACGAAGTGCCGGCGCGCAACCCGGGTGTCTTTTTCCTTTGCTTACTTTCTTTTGGACAAGCAAAAGAAAGTGAGTCGCACAGCAGTGCGAAACCAAAGGAACGATAAACTCGTGCGCTGTTTAAAACTCGTGGCTTGATCCAACAGTCTACGGCCCGAGAGTAAGCCACTCTTGCTGCAACGCGAGCTGGCCCTTACCCCTGACGCGCTTCCAGCGCCTCCCAACGCTCCAAAGCGTTCTCGAGATCGGCCTGCGCCTTGCCAAGCTCTTCGGTCTTGCGCTTGATCTCGTCCGCCGGCCGGTCGTAGAAGCCGGCCTTCGCGAACTCCGCCTCGAGCCCCTCGATCCGGGCTTCCAGCTTCTCGATCATATCCGGCAACGCGCGCAGTTCCTTGCGCTCGGCGCTGGACAGGGGATTGGCCGGCTGCGCCTTGGGTTTGGGCGCGGCGGGCGCGGGTTTCGAGGCGGCGGTCTTCGGTTTGGTCATCGAGGTGGCCGGGGCTGCCTCAGCCGGGCGCTGGCGCAGCCAGTCGGTATAGCCGCCGACATAGTCGTTGACCTTGCCGTTGCCTTCGAACACCAGACTGCTGGTGACCACGTTGTCCAGGAACGCACGGTCGTGCGAGACGAGCAGCAGGGTGCCTTCGTAGTTCATCAGCCGTTCCTCGAGCAATTCGAGGGTTTCGACGTCGAGATCGTTGGTCGGCTCGTCCATGATCAGCAGGTTGGCCGGCCGGGTGAACAGCTTGGCCAGCAGCAGGCGATTGCGCTCGCCGCCGGAAAGCACGTGCGTCGGGCTGCGGGCGCGCTTGGGCGAGAACAGGAAGTCCTGCAGATAGCTCATCACGTGCCGATCCTGGCCGTTAATGGTGATCGAGGACCGGCCCTGGGCGACGTTGTCGAGCACGCTGATCGAGTCGTCGAGTGCGGCGCGGTGCTGGTCGAAATGGGCGATATCGAGATTGGTGCCGAGCTTGATCGTGCCGGCATCCGGCTCGATCCGCCCGAGCAGCAGGTTGATGAGCGTGGTCTTGCCGCAGCCGTTGGGGCCGATGATGCCGACCTTGTCGCCGCGCTGAATGACCGTCGACAGGTCGTTGACGATCGGCTTGACGGTCTCGCCGTCCTGCCATTGGTAGGCCAGGTTCTCGGCCACGATCACGTGCTTGCCGGAACGCGCGGCGTCCTGGGTGACGATATTCGCGGTGCCGCCGCGTTCGCGGCGCTGCGCACGCTCCGCGCGCATGGCCTTGAGCGCGCGCACCCGGCCTTCGTTGCGGGTGCGCCGGGCCTTGATGCCCTGACGAATCCAGACTTCTTCCTGGGCCAGGCGCTTGTCGAACAGCGCATTGGCCTTTTCCTCGTCGGCCAGCATCTTTTCCTTGCCTTCCAGGAACTTGTCGTAGCTGCCGGGCCAGGAGGTGAGCTTGCCGCGATCGAGATCGATGATGCGCGTGGCCAGGTTCTTCAAAAACGCGCGGTCATGGGTGATGAACAGCAGGGCGCCGTTCCAGGCCAGCAGCATCTCTTCGAGCTGGGCGATGGCGGCGATATCCAGATGGTTGGTCGGCTCGTCGAGCAGCAGCAGATCGGGTTCCTGCACCAGCGCGCGGGCCAGCAGCACGCGGCGTTTCTGACCGCCGGATAGCGCCTCGAACTGCCAGTCCGCGTCCAGGTTCAGCCGCGACAGGGTGGACTCGACCTGCGGCGCGAGCGTCCAGCCGTCCATGGCCTCGACGCGCGCCTGGGCCTTGGAGAAGGCGTCCATCACGTCCTCGCCGGCCGACAGGCGGGCCGTGAGGTCGTGAAAACGCGCCAGGGCCGCGCCCACGTCGCCCAGGCCGCCGGCCACCACGTCGAACACCGCGCCGGACGTGCCGGCCGGGACTTCCTGTTCGAGCCGGGCGATACGCAGATCGGGCTTCTGCTCGCGGGTGACCTCGTCCGGCTCGATCTCGCGTGAGACGATACGCATGAGCGTGGACTTGCCCGTGCCGTTGCGCCCGACGAGGGCGACGCGCTCGCCGCGGTCGATGCTGATCTCGGCATCGTCGAGCAGCGGATGGGTGCCGTAGGCCAACCGGAGATTGCGCAGTTGCAGGATCATGGGCGCGAAAACGTCGCGAGCAGAGAAATCAAGCGCGCATTGTACGCGCCGCCCGGCTGGCTTGGTGCGCCGCCGCATCGGCTGCGATTCGATCCGGTCCGCCGCCGCCTTGGATGCAGCGTTAGACTGAGCACAGACCGAATTCGTACCGACCGCGCCCGCGCCTGCCGATGACCACACAAGCTATTGTATTGATTGTATTCGCGCTGATTCTGGGGACGCTGATAGGCGCGGCGCTGGCCGCGCTGTGGGCGCGTTCCGCCCAGGCTCGGCTCGCTGCCGCGCGCGATGCCGCCCAGCATGAGATCGATACCCAGACGAGCACGCTGGCCGAAACGCGCCGCGCGCTGGATGACGCGCGCCAGACGCTCGCCGATGCGCGCAGCGAAAACGCGCGGCTGGAAACCCGGCTGGAAGGCGAGCGCCGCAATAGCGAGGAAAAGCTCAAGACGCTCACCGAGGCGCGCGAGGCGCTCACCCACCAGTTCAAGACGCTTTCGCAGGAAATTCTGGAAGAGAAGAGCAAAGCCTTCACAGAGCAGAACAAGGCCAGCCTCGAACCGCTCATCAACCCGCTGCGCGACCATATCGGGCGGTTCGAAAAACAGGTCAAGGAAGCCTACGACGCGGAGAACCGCCAGCGCAGCGCGCTCGCCGAGCAGGTGAAGATGCTGGAGCAGTCCAACAAGGCGATCGCCGAGGATGCGACCAACCTCACCAACGCGCTCAAGGGCGAGTCCAAGACCCAGGGCAACTGGGGCGAGATGATCCTGGAAACCGTGCTGGAGCGCTCCGGCCTCGAACGCGGCGCCCAGTACGACACCCAGTTTTCGACCACCACCGAAGACGGCAAGCGCCAGCTGCCGGACGCGGTCGTTCATCTGCCCGGCGAGCGCAGCCTGGTGATCGATTCCAAGGTTTCGCTGGTGGACTACCTGCGCGTGCACGAGGCCGATGACGAAGCCGCGCGCCGCGTCGCACTCAAGGCGCATATCGACTCGGTACGCCGTCATCTCAAGCAGCTTTCGGCGAAGAACTATCAGGGCATCGCGGCAATCCGCACGCTCGACTATGTGTTCATGTTCATCCCGTCCGAGGCGGCCTATGTCGAGGCGCTGCGCGGCGATTTCGACCTCCAGCGTGAAGCGCTCGACGCCAATATCGCGTTGGTGTCGCCGACCACGCTCATGCCGATGCTGCGGGCCGTGGAAAACCTCTGGCGTCTCGATAAGCAGGAGAAGAACGCCGAGGCGATCGCGGCGCGTGCCGGTACGCTCTACGACAAGTTCGTCGGCTTCATCGGCGATCTCGACAAGGTGTCGCGCAACCTCGACACGGTGAACAAATCCTTTGCCGATGCGCGCAACAAGCTCACCGAAGGCCGCGGCAACCTCGTGCGTCAGGCCGAGATGCTCAGCGCGATGGGCGCGAACACCTCGAAGACGATGCCGAAAAGCTGGCACGAGGCGGGCCAGCTCGGCGCTGATCGCGCGGCGGCCGACGACAGCGCTGACGATGCCGGGTTCGACGCGCTGGACGCGGACGAAAACGACGACAACGGCGACGACACATGAGCCTTAAAGAACAGATCGCCGCGCTGCGCACGCGCCTGCCGCCGGTCGACGCCGAACGGGCCGCCGAACTGACGCGCCAGGGCGCGCTGCTGGTGGATATCCGCGAAGCCGACGAGATCGCCCAGGGCACGCCGGTGGGCGCGAAACCGCTGGGTCGCGGTTTTCTGGAGATGCGCCTGGAGCAGGAAGCGCGCGATCCCGAGCAGACGATCCTGTTGCTGTGCGCCTCCGGCTCGCGCTCGCTTCTGGCCGCCGATCAGTTGTCGCGGCTGGGTTATACCGACGTTCGGTCGGTCGAAGGCGGCTTCGATGCCTGGAAGGATGCCGGCCTGGCGTTCGAAACACCGACCATGCTCGACAACGCGGACCGCGCCCGCTATGCGCGCCAGCTGACGTTGCCCGAGGTCGGCGAGGCCGGGCAGACGAAACTGCGGGATGCGCGAGTGCTGATCATCGGCGCTGGCGGGCTCGGCTCGCCGGCCGCTTTCTATCTGGCCGCGGCCGGGGTGGGGCATATCGGTATCGTCGATCACGATGTGGTCGATCGATCCAATCTGCATCGCCAGATCCTGCATCGCGATGCCAGCGTCGGCCAGCCCAAGGTGCGCTCGGCGATGGCCACGCTGAATGCGCTCAATCCGAGCGTCGCCATCGAGCCGATCGAGGCGCGCGTGAACGAAGACAACGCGGCTGATCTGGTCGCCGGCTACGATCTGGTCGTCGACGGCTCCGACAACTTCAATGCGCGCTATGCGGTCAACGATGCCTGTGTGGCCGCGCACATTCCGCTGGTCTATGGCGCGGTCGAGCGCTTTGCCGGCCAAGTGGGCGTATTCCCGGCGGGCGGCGCGCCCTGCTATCGCTGTCTGTTCGCCAGCGCGCCGCCAGCAGGAGCCGCGCCCACCTGTGCGGAGGCCGGTGTGCTCGGCGTGGTGCCGGGCCTGGTGGGCACGTTGCAGGCGCTGGAGGCGATCAAGCTCATCGTCGGCATGCCGGACACGCTGTCTGCGCGCGTGCTCACGCTCGACGCCAAGACCCAGCGCTGGCGCAGCCTGCAGATTCCCGACGACCCGGCATGTGCGGTATGCGGTCACGGCAAGCGTCGGCCGGTATAGAGAAAATTCCCTGATACGTTCGTCGAGTGGCGTCGGTATGCTGCGCGTTGCTAGCATTTCGCTGATCAGCCAGCGCCGACGTTCAAAGGCGCGTTAGCGAGGGGAAACGATATGCCGGCTTTTCTGTTGATCGTGATCACGCTGGTGGCGTTCTATCTCGCCTACCGTTTCTATTCGCGCTATCTCGCCGAAAAGGTCTATCGGCTCGATCCCAACTTCGTCACCCCCGCAAACGAGCTGCGCGACGGCGTGGATTTCGTGCCCACGCACAAGCATGTGCTGCTCGGTCATCACTTCACGTCCGTGGCCGGTGCGGCGCCGATCGTGGGCCCGGCCATCGCCGTCTACTGGGGCTGGCTGCCGGCGCTCACCTGGGTGGTCCTCGGCACCATCTTCGCCGCCGGCGTGCACGATTTTGGTTCGATCGTGGTTTCGGCCCGCAACCGTGGCCAGAACATCGGCACGCTTTCCGGCAAGGTGGTGTCCGCCCGAGCGAGTACGCTTTTCTTGCTGATCATTTTCTTCCTGCTCACGCTGGTGAACGCCGTATTCGGCGTGGTGATGGCGATCCTTTTCGAGGCCAACCCCGGCGCGGTGATCCCGGCACTGATCGTGATCCCGATCGCGGTCTTCATCGGGCAGTGGGCCTATCGCATGGGCCGCTCGATCATCATTCCGTCGATCATTGGCCTGCTGCTGCTCTATATCGCGATCCCGATCGGTCAGGCGTACCCGATCTATGTCGACGGGCTGGCCGAAGCCGTGGGGCTTTCCGTACGCACGACCTGGATCATTCTGATCTTCGCCTACACCTGGATTGCCTCGCGCCTGCCGGTGTGGGTGCTGCTGCAGCCGCGCGATTACATCAACGGTCAGCAGCTGATCGTTGCTCTGGTCGTGATCTTCCTCGGTGTGCTGGTCGGCTGGGACACGGTCGCCGCACCGGCGGTCAACGAAGTGGCGCCGAACTCGCCGCACTGGTTCCCCTATCTGTTCATCACCGTGGCCTGCGGCGCGATCTCCGGTTTTCATAGCCTGGTCGCTTCCGGCACCACCTCGAAGCAGCTCGACAAGGAGCCGGAAGCGCGCTTTGTCGGCTACGGCGGTGCACTCGGCGAAGGCGCACTGGCGCTGGCGGCCATCCTGGCCTGCACGGCCGGCCTCGGTGCGGCAGGCGACTGGAACGCCGCTTACGCCGACTTTGGCGCCGCATCGGGCGGTGCGCTGGGCCACTTCGTGAACGGCACCGGCCACTTCCTGAGCAATCTCGGTATCCCGGCCACGCTAGGCGCGACGTTCGCCGCGGTGGTGGTGATCACCTTCGCCGGCACGACCATGGATACCGGCGTGCGCCTGCAGCGCTATATTCTGCAGGAGATCAGCGAACTTGCCGGCATCAAGGCGCTGGCCGGGCGTGTCAACGTGCTGACCACGCTGGCGGTGCTGATTCCGCTGGGCCTGGCGCTGGTGCCGGGTGGCGACAGCGCCGGCGGCAAGGGCTTTGCCTTCGGCCGGTTGTGGACGCTGTTCGGCACCACCAACCAGCTGACCGCCGGCCTCGCGTTGTCGATCATCGGCGTGTGGCTGCTCGCGCGTAACCGCAACCCGCTGGCCGCGCTCATTCCGCTGGTGTTCCTGTTGTTCATGACCACCTGGGCACTGATCCTCAACCTCGGCGATTTCTTCGCCAAGGGCGACTGGCTGCTGCTGGTTATGGATGCGGCCATCTTTGTGCTGGCGGCCTGGCTCGCGGTCGAGGCGTTCACGGCATTCAATCGCGAACGCACCAATCCGAGCGCGGCCACCGCAGACCGATGAGCCCGACCTCCCTGCCTGCGCATGCCCGACGCAGGCCGTGGGCAGGGGTGCGTTCGCACCAGGCGATTCTGGTGCGCGAGCAGGATTCCCAGCACAGCGGTTCCGGCTGCTGTGGCCGTCTGGGCGAATGCCATACCGAGTTGGGCAAGGCCGCGGATTTCAGCCATAGCCGTGCGCGCATGGAACAGGTCGGCGAGATATACCGGGCGTTGGCCGAGGCCGCACCGGATCTCGACCTGGTCGTCGCCGATCCGCGTAATTTCGTCTGGCTCTACCCGGCGATCTGGCGCGCTGCACGCAACAACGGCCTGGGTGTTGGCGCGACGCTGCGTTCGATGGCGCGCGCCGGCGCGCCGATCGCGGTCGTGGTCGACGGCGAGACCCTGTTCTCCGGCCGGCTGCCGGAGAGTCGAACGGTCGTGAACGCCGTGCTCGATCGAGTCGCGTTACGCTTCGACGCCTGAGCCGCGGCGCTGGTGCCGCTTTAAACGCATCGCTCGAAAGGCAGCTGATCATGGCCAACGACAAGAGCCTGTGGCAACGCATCTCCGACTATCACGACGAACTGTTCATGGCGCCGTGGCGCGCCGGCATCGCCCGTGAGGCGCGCTCGGAAGAAGACGCGCTGGTCGCGCTGTTGTTTCTGGAGGCGCTCGGTATCCCGGGGCCGGCCGACTACTACGCGCTCGAGCTTTACCCCGATCTGATCGAGGCGTTCCACAGCTGGCATCAACGCATGGGCATGGAGACGTTCCCGGAAGCGGGTGTCTGCTGCTGATGGCGGGCGCACAGCACGCGCATCACCACCACGAACCGACGCGTTTCTATCTGTTCGGCGGCAAGGGCGGGGTCGGCAAAACGACGCTCGCGGCGGCGAACGCGTTGCGGCTGGCGGCCACTGGCCAGCGCACGCTGCTGGTCTCGACCGACCCGGCGCATTCGGTGTCGGATCTGCTGGAAACCCGCCTGACCGCCGAGCCGACGGGCGCCGGCGACAATCTCTGGGCCATGGAGATCGACCCGGAGGCCGACGCGAAAGCCTATGTCGAAGGTATCCGTGAAGACGCCGAATCGGCGGTTTCCAAGGCGGTACTGCCGGCGCTGGATCGGCATCTGAAACTCGCGGTGCAGGCGCCGGGTACGGCCGAGTCCGCGCTGTTCGACCGCTTCACGCGAATCATGACGTGGTGTCCGGATCAGTACGATCAGGTGGTGTTCGATACCGCGCCGAGCGGGCACACGCTGCGCTTGCTCACCCTGCCGTCGATGCTGGGCGCCTGGGTCGAGGGCCTGCAACAACAGCGCGCAAAGGTGAACAAGCTGCAGGGCATGTGGCGCACGATGGCGGGTGTGTCCGAGCCGGACCGCGAAGACCGCGTGCTTGCCCGCCTGCGCCAGCGATCCGAGCGTTTTGCCGAAGCGCGCAAGCGGCTCCACGCGGAATCGGTGTTTCATCCGGTGCTTCAGGCCGAGCGCCTGCCGATCGAGGAAACCGCACGGGTGATCGAACAGTTGCGCGACACGCAGATTCCCGTCGGCGCGCTCTATGTCAATCGTCTCTGGCCGGCAGACGATGCCAGCGCCTTCGTTACCGAACGTGTGGCCCAGCAGAACGAGTATTTGGCCGAGATTCGCGAGCGCTTCCGCGACTTCGAGCTCGTCGAAGTCGCCCAGAGCGCGCGCGATATCGTCGGGCGTGATCAGCTGAATGCGCTCGCCGCGCGCCTTGCGGATACAGGCGCGTAGCGACTGACCTGCACGCCGGCGCTCGAACGGCACCGTCGTGATGCGAAACGGCATCGACTGGATGCCGTTTGCAAGAATGCATGTTGGGCGTTGCGGGTGTTCATCGCACTGCTGTTGTAGGCTTGCGGTACGAACGATGGCTTCGGCCGCCGGGCGAAGGGGGGCAGCGACCGAAGTCAACGACGGTGGCCGCTGCGTAATGGGCCGTCGGTTGCGAACAGCCGCTGCCAGGCCGCGCTAACAGCGGTTCGCAGGGTTCACGCGGATGTGCGGCCGGGCCTGTCGTCTCGCCGATGAGCACGAGGCGACAGCAAATCGTAAGGACTCACATGCCATGGTGAGCTACCCGTTGCTGGCGGTAAGCGGGCGCCTGCACTATCGCCGGCTGGTCGATTTCCTGCGCGCCACGCGGGACCCGGAATATCTGGCGGCGAAAGCCATGGATATTGGCGATTTCAGCCGCCTGGCGATTCTGTTTGCCGCGGTTTTTCTATGCGCCGCGATTATCTGGGATCACGCGATCGATCCGGTCAACGCCCCGCAGGCGGCCTGGTTGCGTGTGGTCGAGGCATCGGCCGTTCTCGCGTGGGTGGTGGCCAGTCGCGAGGATATCCATTCAAGGCAGGCCCGTATCGCCGCCTTGCTGGCGCCGCTGTTCGTCGAGATCACGTTTCTCAAGATTCTGTCGATGCTTGATGGCGGCGGCTCCTATGGCATGGGCGGCATTCTCTACGGCTATATCTTCGGGCCGTTTCTCGTACTCGCCCAACCGTTCGGTTTTGCCGTGCTGGTGCTTTTGATGCCGACGATATTCCCCGCCGTGGCGGGCATGCTCGGGCTGTCCTTCGGCGTGGATATGGCGCTGTTCAGCGCCTATGTCTGGATGGGATTCGTGCCCATTGTGTTCATTCTGCTGACCTTCGAGTATCTCTATTGGAAAGTGTTCTCGTATCGCCGCCAGGTGGAGCGTCAGGCGATTACCGACGGGCTCACGCAGATTGCCAATCGCGGCCATTTCCTTAGCGAATCGGCGCGTTGCCTGGAGCGGCATCGTCGATACGGGCATTCGGCATGCCTGCTATTCATCGACGTGGATCATTTCAAGACGATCAACGACACCTATGGACATCGCGTCGGCGATGCAGCGATCCGTTATGTCGTGCGCACGGTCTTGCCGCTGGTTCGCGAAAGTGATCTTTTTGCCCGCTATGGCGGAGAAGAGTTCGTGGTGCTGTTGCAGGAAACCCCGGCAACGGTGGCCAGTGGCATCGCCGAGCGCATGCGTGCTGCCGTGGCCGCTCACGAGTTCAAGCCGGCGGGTCGCAACACCCGGCCGGTTACGCTGACCGTGAGTATCGGCGTGTCTTCGTTCGACCCGGGCCGGGATAGGCCGGATATCGATGTGCTGGTGCATAACGCGGATCGGGCACTCTACGAGGCCAAGCGGCAGGGGCGCGATCGTGTGGTCAGCGATGTCGACGCCTTGATGCCGGCCTGCTAGCGCCGAAGCGCGGCCAGCGGTCGACCAATCGGTCGCTCAGTCCAGCAGCCGGATTTTCAGGCGGCGAACCAGTTCGCCGGCCTGATCCGCGGTGAGATGCCGGGCGAGCACGACGGTGCGGTTGCGCAGGTTAATCGCCACGCGGGCCTTGCTGTCCGCGAAGACCGAGACCGGGCTGGGTTCCGGCGTGTCTTCGCTGACCGTGGTCACCGGCAGGGTGAGCGTCTGCCGCCGGTTTTCCGGATTGTAGTAGTCGTCTACCTCGTCCGCGGTGCCGTGACGCACGTAGATGCCGCCGATATGCGTGCGTGGATAGCGGCCGCGATCGCCACCAGCGACCACGGTCAGTGTGGTGTCGTCGATCACGATTCGGGCCAGCGGCGTGCGTCGCGAGGCCGCAAGGCTGGCGGCCGCCCCGGTAAGGCCGATCGTGATGATCGCGATGGCGGCGATGGGCAGCAGGGTCAGGACCGCGATATCCGGAAAGTGGGTGTCCAGCCAGAGCGCGAGTGCGCCGAAGACGATCGCCGCATCGACCACGACGCTCAGCAGCCGGTTCAGCGGGCGCCAGCGATTCTGGCGCACGTCGAGCGCGACCGCGCCGTCGCGGCGCCGGCGTTCGATGATGGTGGGGGTATCGTCCGCGATGCGCCGTGTCGAGAGCGCCATCAGCGCAACGGCGGCGGCGAGGACCGCCATGCCGGCCAGCGTGATGTCGAGCGGCATGCGATGCGACGGGCCGGCGAATGGCGTGAGCCAAAGGCCCAGCCCGATGATCGCGAGTATCGCCCCGGCGAGGCAGGCCCCGGCCCATCGCGTGCGCCCGCGCGCGCATTGCACCAGTGCGGCGAGCGCCAGCACGGGGACCGCCCACGCGAGCAGTGGCGACACGGTATCCGATGCGGACGGCCGCTCGAGCCCCGCCAATGCATCGAGTACGCCACGCGTGACCATGAAGCCGGACGGCAACGACCCGTCCCCCAGCGTCAGCCAGGGTGTGAAGTACAGCAGCAGCAGCGCAGCGGTCAGCGCGGCCGGCGTCCAGCGGGCGTTCAGTTCCAACGGCGAAACAGTCGGTTCACGGGTGGATTGGCAGTATAGGCCAGTCCCGGGTGAACCGGATTAACGATCGCAGCCACCAGCGCGATGCCGGCCCGGCGCCGAGCCGCTGCCAATCCTCAGGATGCGGCCCGCTGGCGCGGCTGTTCGCGCGGCTGCACCCACTGCGAGGTCGCCACGATGCGCGCGTCGTCGCAGCGGTCGGCATAGCGCTGGGCGATATCGATGATCTCGTTCAACAGGCTGCCACGTAGAGTGGTGGGCTCGAGGCCGAGATCGAGAAGACAGGCGTTGTCCACGCACAGATCGTTTTCGGCGGCCTCACGGCGCGGATTGTCCAGATAGGCGATGCGTGCGCCGGTCATGTCGGCGACGAGCCTGGCGAGTTCGCCCACGCGCCAGGTTTCGGTCATCTGGTTGTAGATGCGCACACGCTCGTTACGCTGCGGCGCGTTGCCGATCGCCATCTCGATACAGCGCACCGTGTCCTGGATATGGATGAAGGCACGGGTCTGGCCGCCGTGGCCGTGCACGGTGAGATCGTGGCCGATCGCAGCCTGCATGAGAAAACGATTGAGCACGGTGCCGTAGTCGCCGTCGTAGTCGAAGCGGTTGATCAGGCGTTCGTCCAGCCGCGTCTCGCGGGTCTGCGTGCCCCAGACCACGCCCTGGTGCAGATCGGTGATCCGCAGGCCGTCGTTCTTGTTGTAGAAATAGAACAGCAGCTGATCCTGGGTCTTGGTCATGTGGTAGATGCTGCCCGGGTCCGGCGGGAACAGGATCTCGCGCTGGGTGCGCGCGCCGGTGCTGTCGTCCACCTCGACGGTGAGATAGCCCTCGGGAATGCGCAGGCCGCCGCCGTAGCCGTAGACCCCCATCGTGCCCAGGTGCACCAAGTGGGCATCCACGCCGGTCTCGACCAGCGCACAGAGCACGTTCTGGGTCGCGGCGAGGTTATTTTCGACCGTATAGCGTTTCGCCCGGGCATGCTTCATGGAATAGGGTGCCGAGCGCTGTTCGGCGAAATGCACGATGGCATCGGGCGCGAGGCGGTCGATCGTGGCTTCGAGCCGGTCGTACTCGCGGGCCACGTCCATATGCAGCGCGGCGATGGTGCGGCCGGTGATCTGTTTCCAGGCGTTCAGCCGCACGTCGATCGGCGCGATCGGCGTCAGCGAACTCACACCGAGTTCGTTATCGATATGCCGGCGTGAAAGATTGTCCACGATGGTTACGTCGTGGCCCTGGCCGGACAGGTGCAACGCCGTTGGCCAGCCGCAGAAACCGTCGCCGCCGAGTAGCAGTATCTTCATTTTCAGACCTCCAGTGCCGGGGGATCGAAACGCAGCTGCGGGCGCCGTGCCGGCGCCAGTTGGGAGGCAAATTCCGCAGCCGATGCAGCCCAGCCGTTCGCGCGGGCAAAGGCCAGGCCGGCAGCGCCGTCGAGCTCGATGGCGGCGCGCGCGGCGGCGCGCAGGTCGTCGTCGAGCACGCCGGTGACGTGCTGTTGCACGACCTGTTTCGGGCCGGTGACCGGGTAGGCCGCCACCGGCACACCACAAGCCATGGCTTCCATGAGCACTAGTCCGAGGGTGTCGGTACGACTGGGAAAGACCATGCAGTCGGCCGCACAGATATGCCGCACCAGATCCTCGCCGAGACGCATGCCGACGAAGCAGGCATCCGGATATCGGCGTTCGAGCGCGGCCCGCGCGGGACCGTCGCCGACCACCAGCTTGCTGCCCGGCAGATCGAGTTCGAGAAACGCCTCGACGTTCTTTTCGGGGGCGACACGGCCGAAGTACATGAACACCGGCCCGGTCAGATCGAGTGTCGCCGGTGTTACAGGGCGAAACAGCCGTGTATCCACGCCACGCCGCCAGAGTGCGAGGCGCGCAAAGCCACGGTCTTCGAGATAGTCCGCCATGGGCGGCGTGCTGACCATGGTGCGCACGCTGCGCCGGTGGAATACGTTGAGCACGCGATAGCCCAGCCCGACCGGAATCAGCGGCCAGCGGGCGTTGACGTATTCCGGAAACCGGGTATGGAACGAGGTGGTGAATCGCCAGCCGCGCAGTCGGCAGTACAACCAGCCGGCCAGGCCCACGCTGCCTTCGGTCGCGATATGCACGGCATCGGGCACGAAGCGTTGCAGGCGTCGCGCCACGCCGGGCAACGGCGCGGCGGCGAGCCGAATCTCGTTGTAGGTCGGGCAGGGGACGGTGACGAACAGGCCGGGATGAATCACGAGTACGTCGTGGCCGGCGCTTTCGAGTTCATCGACCAGCGCGGTCAGCGCGGTGACAACGCCGTTGATCTGTGGCTGCCACGCGTCGGTGAGTAGGGCAATGCGCATGCGTCTCCTGATGGCGGCCGGTTGTCATATGGAAAACCGGCTTTTACGGGAGCGCAGTCTGGTGTGTGTGTATAACCCGGCGATGACGGGTGGGTTGCGGTTTCGTGACAGTTGGCGTGTTTCTGGTGCGGAGTTTTGCCTGAGGACTGGGCTTTCGAGTCTTTTAGGCGACTCACGAGTTTGTCGTTCCTTTTGTTTCGCACTGTTGTGCGACTTACTTTCTTTTGCTTGTCCAAAAGAAAGTAAGCAAAGGAAAAAGACACCCGGGTTGCGCGCCGGCGCGAAATGCGCCGGTTCACTGCGATGCTCGGTCCGAAGGATTTGCGGCCAGAACTCGCGTCGCTTTGGCGACGCTCAGACAGCTGGCCGCACCGGCGCATGCGCCGGACATCCTTCGGCCCTGTGCTTCTCGTCGCTCCACACGGGGCCCGAATACAGGCGCCCTGTCCGAAGCTGTTTCGTCGAAACAGCCGTGGTGTAGAAGTTAGATCCCGTGGCTGCGTTCCGGTCGGCTCGCCTTAGGCTTTGCCCGACCAAGATCGCTCGGCGATCTTGGTTGCGAAGCGATAGCGAGCCTGTCTTTGTCTGTATTCGCTCCCCTTGGACGTAGCGCCGAGCAGTGGAGGCCGAAAGAGAAAAAGACAGCCGGATGTCTGAGTCGCGCGCAGCGCGGCGAGTTTCCGGCTGTCCTCTTTCGGCCGGAGCCGCGCAGGGCACCGATGCGTA
>Ga0310345_10000554_pt1 | contig 52207 bp, 56 predicted proteins | sample HC15DNA20500_MG_FD_204667 | JGI IMG/M metagenome (GOLD analysis project Ga0310345, IMG submission 204667) | Marine microbial communities from station ALOHA, North Pacific Subtropical Gyre - HC15-DNA-20-500_MG | ecosystem: Environmental > Aquatic > Marine > Oceanic | place: Pacific Ocean: North...
GACGAATACGGCGTTGCTGTCTTTATCGATCTCGTACTTGATCGGGTCAGCGTTGGCCGGGATCTCGATGGCCACGTAAATGTCTTCCGGAATCTCTTTACCGGCGGGAACCTTAGCAAAATCCATGGTCTGTCCTTCTCAACAGGGTTGGTGGTGGGCGCGGATTATAGCAACGGCGAGGCCTCGCGGCTAATGGCCGAAGGTCGTAGCGGGGGAAAGAATGGGAATATGCTTATTCCGGTGCCGTCAAAGGGCACCGGGGTAAGAAAAACGGCTTATTTGCTGGCTTGCCAGCCCGGGAAATCGCCTTCCAGGAGTTTTACATGCTTGAACCCGGCGTTTTCCAGTGTGGTAGCGGCCGCACTGGCGCGACGACCGGACTGGCAGTACAGCACGATCTCTTCCTTCTTGTACTTCTCAAGCATGTCCAGGTGGTGTTCAACATTCTTTGCCGGTACCAGAATGGCACCAGGAATGTGCCCGGCAAGATATTCGTCCTCATCGCGAACGTCGATGATGATTGGGGTTTTACCCGCTTGCATGGCTTGTTTCAGCTCACTGATGCTAATGCTGTCTGCCGCCCACAGGGGCGAAGCAAGTAGCGAGCAGGTGATAACAAGGATCTGGATCAGTGACTTCATAGTTGTGACTCCTGTCGAAGGCTTTCCCATTCCTGCAGTTCCTCCCAGAGTTTGTCGGCGTCGCGAACCATGCTGGCGATGGACGGTTTGGCGGCCGGATTGGAGAAACTGGCGGCCAACGCGCGGCTGGCACACTCATAAACAAACTCTTTTCGCTGCATTTCGGCAAGGGTCTTGTTCACGGTCTGATCCTGATTTTTCTTTTCTTTGACATTAGCACCGACAAACCGGGGGCGATACCCCAGTGGACAGGATGTACACCAGTGACATTTGAGCTGTAACCCGCACAATACTCACAGACAGTTTTTCTCTGGAGCCAACGACCCATGTCCATACATGAAATTCGCCACCCCCTCGTTAAACACAAGCTGGGTTTGCTCCGTCAGCAGAGCCTGAGCACGCGCAGTTTTCGCCAGCTTACGGCTGAAGTGGGCAGCCTGCTGACCTATGAAGCGACCAGCGATCTCGAGCTGGAAGACTACAATGTGGAAACCTGGATGGGGCCGGCGCCAGCCCAGCGCATCAAGGGAAAGAAGGTCACGGTAGTGCCGATTCTGCGTGCCGGCATTGGCATGCTCGATGGGGTACTGGAATTGATTCCCAGTGCCAAGGTCAGTGTGGTGGGGGTGTATCGGGATGAGGAAACCCTGGAACCGGTGGCGTATTTCGAGAAGCTCGCCCATGACATTGATGAGCGGCTGGCACTGGTGATCGACCCGATGCTGGCGACCGGCGGTTCTCTGGTGGCGTGCATCGACATGCTCAAGAAAGCCGGTTGCAAACAGATTCGTGCGTTGGTGCTGGTGGCTGCGCCAGAAGGTATCGAGAAGGTCACGGCGGCCCACCCGGATGTGGATATCTATACCGCGTCGGTGGATCAGGGACTGAATGACGCGGGCTATATCGTGCCTGGGCTTGGTGATGCAGGTGACAAGATCTTTGGCACGCGGTAGGACGTGAACGGGAGAAAGGCATGAGCCAGGCAGGCGGTTTCTGGAACTGGAAAATCATACTGATCGGAGCGCAGATGCTGTTTGTGGCGTTTGGCGCAATGGTGCTGATGCCGCTGCTGACCGGACTCGATCCCAGCGTGGCGCTGTTCACCGCAGGCTTGGGGACGCTGCTGTTCCAGTGGATTACCCGGCGTTCCATTCCGGTGTTTCTGGCTTCTTCGTTTGTGTTTGTCGCGCCAATCTCCCATGGGGTAGAGCAGTGGGGCGTACCGGCAACCATGGGCGCGCTACTGTGTACGGCGGTGGTGTATGTGATTCTCGGGGCACTGGTGAAGTGGCGAGGCCCGGGTTTTCTGCACAAGCTGATGCCCCCGGTCGTCACGGGGCCAATCATCATGGTGATTGGCCTGAGCCTGGCGCCCACCGCCGTGAATTTCGCTATGGGCTTGTCCGGGAATGGCGAGACAGCGTTGTTTCCCTACGGTGAAGCATTGCTGGTGGCCATGATCTCCCTGCTTACCACGATGCTGGTGGCCACGCTGGGGCACGGGTTGTTCCGGCTGCTGCCTATTCTGTGCGGTGTGCTGACCGGTTATCTGACCGCCCTGTTCATGGGAATGGTGGATTTCTCCGCGGTGGGTCAGGCCAGCTGGCTGGCGGTGCCCACCTTTATTGCTCCCACGTTCTACTGGCCGGCGATTCTGTTCATGGTGCCGGTGGCGCTTGCCCCGGCCATTGAGCATGTGGGGGATGTGTTGGCAATCAGCAATGTCACCGGCAAGGACTATATTCGCAAGCCCGGTTTGCACCGCACCCTCACAGGGGACGGTGTCGCCAGCATGGCGGCGGCACTGTTTGGTGGGCCACCTAATACGACTTATTCCGAAGTGACGGGTGCAGTGATGCTGACCCGGGTGTTTAATCCGGTGGTGATGACCTGGACAGCGATCTTTGCCATTACTCTGGCCTTTATCGGCAAGTTCGGTTTGTTGTTGCAGAGCATTCCTACACCGGTGATGGGGGGCATCCTGATTCTGATGTTCGGCTCCATCGCCAGCGTGGGCATGAATACCCTGATCAAGGCGCAGGTCGATCTGCACGCTCAGCGCAATCTGGTGATCGTGGCGGTGACCCTGATCTTTGGAATTGGCGGTATGGTCATGGGTAATGGTGACTTTACCCTGCAGGGGATCAGCCTGTGTGGTCTGGTGGCGGTGGTGCTCAACCAGGTTTTGCCGGCGGCGCCGCAAATTGCCGACGATCTCCATGAGGAGCAAGCCTACGTGGAAGACCTGCTGGATCATGCCCGTGGCAAGAAAGAGCAGCCTTGATATTGCGCTGCCCTGCCGGTGGAGGGCGGTGCCCAGCCTACGGTTGCGCCAGCATCAGTTGCCAGGAGACGCCGAAACGGTCCTGCACCCAGCCGAATAACGGATTGAAGCCGTAGTCATCCAGTGGCATCAGCGCCTTGCCGCCTTCTGTCAGGGCAGCAAAGGTCTGCTTCACCTGCCTCTCTGTCTCCAGTGTCAGGCACAGGGAGGTGGAGGGGGTGAAATCAAAATCATGGGGAACCGGGCTGTCGATGCAGTGCACGGTTGCGTTGCCGATAGTAAACATCGCTTCCTGCACGCAGCCTTCCTTGCCGGGGCCGTCCGGTCCGTACCGTACCTTGCGACGCAGGGAAAAGCCCTCGATCACTTCGGCATAAAGCGCAAGGGCATCGTTGGCCTGTCCCTGGAACATCAGTTGTATCGTCAGTGCTGTGCTCATCCTATGCCAATACCTTGCGATAGTGCGCTTCCAGTGCCGTATGGCGTGGCCAGAAAGCACTGCGGGCCTGGCCGTTCAGCTCTTCAATGAGAATGCCAAGGTGGGTGTGCCAGCCGCTGGCCACGCTGGTGCGGGTATCCAGATCACCGGGCAGCTTGCGATGGGTCAGCAACAGATGGACCTGGTCCCCGTCTTCGCTGAGCTCGAAGGTGACTTCGCCCTCGTTCTCCCCCCAGGTATGAGCCAGCACATGGGGTGGCTCGAAGCGGGTGATGGTGCCGGTCAGGGTGGCGCCGTTTTCCAGATGTCGGTATTTCTCTGGAGCGGGTTGTTTGTGTCCGGACAGGTTCTGGTGGTGGAAATGGATTTCCACCGCGCCGCCAACACACTGCCCCAGCGTGCCGCCCCCCAGCCAGCGGGCTCGTTTGTCCGGATCCGTCAGATAGGCCCAGACGCGTTCGATGGGGCCGGGCAGAGTGCGCTCAACCGTGAGTGTGGTGGCGCTTTTAAATTGTACGTCCGTTTCCATGATGAACCTCCTGTCAGTCTCCATCCCTGAGTGCCTGTTCCAGCGCATCCAGGCTGTGATTCCAGAACGCCCGGTAGCGTTGCAGCCACGCCTCTGCCTCGGCCAGGGGATCGGCATTGAGTCGGCAGTGGTGTGTGCGGCCTTGCACCTCGCGCATGACCAGCCCGGCTTTCTCAAGCGCCCTGACATGCTTGGAGGCACCCGCCAGCGACATCGCATGCGGGGCCGCCAGCTCGCCGATGCTGCAGGGGCCTTGTTCAAGCTGTTGCAGCATGGCTCGACGGGTTGGATCGGCGAGAGCGGCAAAAACAGAGCTGAGATGTTGATCGTTATATTTAACCATAAGGTTTAATTTATGGCTGGCGGCGAAGACATTCAACCATATTGTTTAATAATGTCCGGTGAACCGACAGACGGTCAGACCCGCCCGAGGTTCCAGCAGCCTTGGCGGTAAAGATAACGCCGTGCATTCGTATTGATGAAAGGCTGTGGATGGGGCACCTTTAGGGAACCTCAGATCATGCAGGGTTTGTTCAGAGGCCGGATCGGCACAGGATAAACCGGTTGATCAGTGGAATCAGGGAGGTGCCTGGATGGCTCATCACAGTATCGTAATCCTATTGCAGAGGTCGGCTTTCATGGCGTTGTTATTGCCTTCGCAAGTGTTGGCATCGCCGCAATGTGCAGACGCGGTGGGTTGCGAACGCAAGTTCTGTGAAATGGAAAGGCAGATCGATGAGGCAGAAAAACAGGGTAACCGCCGTCAGGCTGCGGGGCTGGAAACCGCGTTGGCTGAGGCCAGAAAATCGTGCACGGATACGAGCCTCTATCAGGACATGGCAAGAGGATATCGATGCATCAGAATCGGATCTCGCTGAATACCGGGAAGATCTTGAGCAAGCCCGCCGGGAAGGTGATACACGAAAAGTCGCCAAATACTTGCAGAAAATAGAAGAAGAAAAAGCGGAACTGGAAGCCTTGAAGCGCGAGCAGGCGGACGCAATGCACCCAAAAGAGGGTGGGGGCATGGTGGCACCATGAGAATCAAGCGGATCATGTCGAATACCACCACGCAGGACCCGGAAAAGGCCAGGGCTTTCTACGGCGACATTCTGGGGCTGGATCTGTTGATGGACCATGGCTGGTTCCAGACCTTTGGCGGTGACGAGATGATGCGTGTTCAGATTAGTTTTGGTTCCGAAGGCGGGGCTGGCACCCCGGTGCCGGATCTTTCCATTGAGGTTGATGATCTTGAGGAGGCGCTGGGGCGGTTTAAACAGGCAGGCGTTCCCATCGAATATGGGCCGGTCGTGGAATCTTGGGGAGTGCAGCGCTTTTATGTGCGAGACCCGTTCGGCAAACTCCTTAACATTCTTCAGCACATCTGATCCTGCATTCCGGCAACGTATCACGCCTTTTGCGCCCGGTTGCGCTACAATCGCATGCTGTTTCCGACGCAAGCTCCGGGCCCGACAGCAGACAAACCCAGCATGACTCTTTCTTCCCCCATCGGCATTTTCGATTCTGGTATTGGTGGCCTGTCCGTTGCCCGTGCGGTACGTGAGCGCTTGCCGGGTGAGTCGATCTTGTATGTGGCCGATTCCTGCCATGCTCCCTATGGAGACAAGTCCGATACCTTTATTCGTGAACGTATGCATGTGATCACGGATTTCCTGCTTGCCCAGGGCGCCAAGGCCGTTGTGGTGGCTTGCAATACGGCTACCACCGCGGCCATCGCCCAGTTACGTGCGAGTTTTTCGGTGCCGATTATCGGCGTGGAGCCGGGGGTCAAACCTGCTGTCGAGGCGACCCGCAGCGGCGTGGTGGGGGTGCTGGCGACCCCGCGCACCCTGCAAACCCATTCCTTTGAATCGCTGGCGGCGCGTTTCAGTCGTGATGTGACCTTGTTGGTGCAACCGTGCCCGCATCTGGTTCGCCAGATCGAGGTGCTGGATTTCGACGGGGATGAGACCAGGGCGTTGCTGCGTGAGTACCTGGCGCCGTTATTGTCCGAAGGGGCCGATACGATTGTGTTGGGGTGTACCCACTACAACTATCTCGCCGAGCAGATTGCGGCTGTCGCTGGGAGAGATATCACGATTATCAGCACTGAGGTCGCAGTGGCCCGAGAGGTTGGCCGGCGGCTTGGTATGGCTTCCTTGCTGGCTGCCGGTGAAAACGGCGGTCAGGGCAAATTTTTCACCAGCGGCGATACCGGGTTGTTCCGACGTCAGCTGGATTGCCTCTGGGGAGAGGGTGCAGTGATGGACCTTTTCGAAGAATAAATCGGTTCCCTGTCGAAATCCCGTTTCTGGATTCGATTACTGGGTGATGGCAAAAGCCGTTTTGCCCACGTCACTCTCAGGAGAGCCAAGATGTCCCGTATGCTTTTTGTCAATTTACCGGTGGCAGATCTACCCGCCTCAATGGCGTTCTATGCTGCGCTGGGGTTTGAAAATAATCCGCAATTTACCGATGAGACTGCCGCGTGCATGGTCTGGAGCGAAGCGATTTATGTGATGCTGCTGACGCACGAAAAATGGCGGACTTTTACTGACAGGCCGATTCCTCCCTCTCATTCCAGTGAAGTGATGCTGGCGCTGTCTCATGATAGCCGTGACATTGTGGATGCAGTAAATGAGGCGGCGGCACGGCATGGCGGCAGTGCGGATATCAATCCCCGGCAGGATCTGGGTTTCATGTATAGCCGCAGCCTGGCAGATCTGGATGGACATGTCTGGGAAATGATGTGGATGGATATGTCCGCCATGGATAACGGCTAATCATAGAACAATAAAAAGGTTCATCGCGGATTAACCGGAATCGTCCACTGAAAAGACCATTCCGCAGGAACGTCGGTTATCGCGCCGCCACCGAGCGTAGCGATGGAACGCCCGCAGGGCGGCCCGAAGGGTGAGCGGAGCAAATAACCGACGCTCCTACGGGCAGGCCTCGGCAGCAGCATCTTCCCGCTAATCCGCGATGAACCTTTTTTGCCGCTTTAAGGTCGCTAGACGCTTCACTCAACAGGCCAACCCAAACGTAGGGCGGAAATCGGCGCCAGCCGATCTCCGCCGTGCCGCCGCACGCGACAAGGTTACACACCACCCTCATCATCCTGTCGGAGATGGGCTCACGCCCATTTCCGACCCACGACGGCAGAGTCACCCACGACGAATTTGCCACGCAAGGCTATCTGTAGGAGCGTCGCTGGCGGCGCGATTCCAGACCAGGATCAAAAGCCTTTTCACCACAGAGGGCACAGGGGGCACTGAGGAAAGACGGTTTTTCTCTGTGGATCCTGTGTTAAATCAGTCTTTAACGACGTGGGCTATCGCGCCGCCACCGAGCGTAGCGATGGAACGCCCGCAGGGCGGTCCGAAGGGTGAGCGGAGCGAATAACCGACGCGCCTACGGCAAGGGACGGAGAGATTCAATCGGGCAGCCACGATGAACCATAAAAAAGCCCCGCAATGCGGGGCTTTTCATGATCACGTCTGTATCAGATCTCGAAGACGTCGTTCAGCTTCTTTGTCACCGGTGCCAGCTTGAGCTTGGCGAACTGGGGCAGGCCATTCTTGTAAGGGGGGTAGGATTCGCCACCGATCAGCGGTGCAAGGTACTCGCGCGCCGACGGGGTGATGCCGAAGCCGTCTTTGCTGATGAACTTGCGCGGCATGGGCTTTTCCACGTTGGCGACTTTTTTCAGCGGGGCCTCACCGATGGTCCAGCTGTATTTCTTGGTCTTCTTGCGTTCGATAGTGGGCATCACCGCGTTCTTGCCGGCGACAGCAAATTCCACCGCAGCACGGCCGACTGCGTAGGCTTGCTCCATGTCGGTGGCTGAACCGATATGGCGGGCCGCCCGCTGCAGGTAGTCACTCACCGCCCAGTGGTATTTATAACCCAGTTCTGCTTTCACCATCTGCGCAATCACCGGTGCGACGCCACCCAGTTGTTTGTGGCCGAAGGCGTCGGTGGTGCCAGCGTCAGCCAGGAAGGTGCCGTCTTCATAACGGGCACCTTCGGAGACCACGATGACGCAGTAGCCCACTTTTTCAACGGTGGCCTGTACCTTCTTCATGAAGGCTGCCTTGTCGAAGGCGATTTCGGGGAACAGGATCAGATGCGGAGCATCGTCGTTCTCTTCCTTGGCCAGGCCCGCGGCGGCGGCGATCCAGCCTGCGTGACGGCCCATCACTTCCATGACGAACACCTTGGTGGAGGTGGCGCACATGCTGGCCACGTCCAAGGCGGCTTCACGGCAGCTCACGGCGGTGTATTTGGCGACGGAGCCAAAGCCCGGAGACACGTCGGTGAAAGGCAGGTCGTTGTCCACGGTCTTGGGTACGTGGATGGCCTGGATCGGGTAGCCCATTTTTTCTGACAGCTGGGAGACCTTCAGGCAGGTGTCAGCGGAATCGCCGCCACCGTTGTAAAAGAAATAGCCGATATTGTGCGCCTTGAAGACCTCGATCAGTCGCTCGTATTCGCGCTGGGAGGTTTTCAGGTCTTTCAGTTTGTAGCGACAGGAGCCGAAGGCACCACCGGGGGTGTACTTGAGCGCGTCGATGGCGCTTTTGCTTTCTTTGCTGGTGTCGATCAGTTCTTCGGTGAGGGCACCGATAATGCCGTTGCGGCCGGCGTAAACCTTGCCGATGACATCCTTGTTCTCACGGGCGGCTTCGATCACGCCGGCAGCGGAAGCATTGATGACGGCGGTAACACCGCCAGACTGAGCGTAGAAAGCGTTTTTACGCGCCATGTGACAGACCCCTTGGTTCGATTTGTGGGCATTCTAGCGAAGGCAGGGCGGAAACACACCCGATGTTGTCGGACGAAGCAGCTTCGAGCCATGAGCTACGAGCTACGAGACGCGGGATAGCAAGCCATCAATGTGATTCGCTGTGCCCGCGAGCATAGGGCACGGAAGGATCTGCACCTTGCGCTTTTAGCTTTTTCTGATAGCTCGTCGCTCATAGCTGGTAGCTGTTTTTCCCCCGCTCTGGAAGAATAGCGCCCCATGAATGCACTCATTACCTTGTTCTGGCGGTTAGCCATCTTTCGGGCCAGCCCGGAACACACACCCTATTCCCAGTCTGTGTTTGCGCTGGTGCTGTTGCTGTGGTCCGGCCTGCAGTTACTGGTCGGTCTGTTGCAGCAGGGCTTGCCTGCGTCATTGCTGCTGGGCAGCCAGTGGATTGCGCTGACCGTATTGCTGGGTGGCACCTTCATCATGCTGGCCTTCAAGGGGCTCGGTGGGCGCTGGCTGCAGACGGCGACCTCCCTGGTGGGGGTGGATGTGGTGTTGTCGCTGGCCAATCTGCCGTTGTTGCTCAGTGGCTGGTTGTTCGGACCCGGCGCTGACTGGGTGCAGGTGTTTATTCTGCTGCTGGTGAGCTGGCAATTGGCCGCCCAGGCATTCATTTTTCATCGTGCCTTGAATGTGGGGCCCTTCCTGGGGTTGGGCATTGCCATGGCCTTGCTGGTGGCCAGCTATGGCAGCGTGGCGGTGCTGTTACCTGCGGTAATGGCCCCGGCTGGTTGAAAAGCAGCTGCGAGCTATGAGCTATCAGCTGTGAGAAAAAGCTAAAGACCACAGGCGCCTTTTTTTACCCGCGCGGGCACGGCTTATCAGGTTGATGGCTGACTCTGTTCGCGTCTCATAGCTCATAGCTCACCGCTGTCCTCAATACCGCGTCAGCAGCTGGATCACCATGGCGGCAGCAGCGGTGCGATTCTCCACGCCCAGCTTGCGAAAGATCTGTTCCAGATGCTTGTTTACCGTACGAGGACTCAGTTCCAGGATCTGGGCAATTTCCCGGTTGGTTTTGCCGTGGGCGATCCAGGCCAGCACCTGGGCTTCGCGTTGCGTCACGTGCAAGGCGGTTTTCAGCATCTCCAGTTCGGCATCACTGTCATGGTGCAGTAAACGGAAAAGGTGTTCGTGGTTTTCGGCCTGGCCGAGATAACGCACCTGCAGGTTGCCCGGTAGCTGGTTGAGCTGTTGTCCGCGTTCCGGTTGGTGGCTCATCCACCGTTGAATCGCCTCGGCCAGCTGTTCGCGGGGAACGCCGGTCTTGTCCAGCAGCTGTTCCACTTGTGGTGTTGCCCAGCGCCATTCGCCTGCCGGGGTGGTAGAGAAGCTGGTCTGGCCCAGGCGGTCCAATGTGGTGTGGGCGCTTTGGGTCATGCGGGCGTTGTTCAGGTGGACGCGGATCCGGGCAATCAATTCGTCGGGGCGCACCGGTTTGGTCACGTAGTCGACGCCACCGGCTTCCAGGCCGCGAACCACATCTTCGCTTTCGGTCAGCCCGGTCATGAAAATCACCGGGACGGATGACAGGGAAGGGTGCTGTTTCAGCCGGCGGCAGGTTTCGAAACCGTCCAGGTTCGGCATGATGGCATCCATCAGGATCAGGTCCGGTGTCATCTTCTCGGCGATGCCCAGGGCCTGCTGGCCCTCCAGTGCGACCAGGGCGGTCAGCCCCGCCTGATCCAGTGCGTGATGAATCATGCCAAGGGAATCAGGGGAGTCGTCGACGACCAGAATCAGGTCTTTGCGTTGTTGGGCGGCGTTCATGCGGCAGTCTCCAGCAGGCGGATCACCGCCTGAAAATCAAACAGGGTCAATCGGGAATCCAGATCGCCGGCCAGGGCGGTGGGCAGTTGTCCCTTGGCTTTGGCTTCGTCCAGGCGCTCGCGAAGGGCGCTGAGGTGGCCAATCTCGGCCAGTGCCAGTAGCTCATCGCGTAGTGTCTGGTCGAGCAGGATCACCGGTTCTTCGGTAACAGGAATGCGCTTCTGCGGGGCGCTGTTTTGGTGTAGCCAGGTCAGGCCCAGTTGCCGGGCCAGGCAATCCACCAGCGCGTTCAACTTGAACGGCTTGGTGAGGTAATCATTGTGCAGCCCTTCCGGGATGTCTGGCTGGTTTTCGCGGGCGTTGCCCGACAGCATCACGATGGGCCCGCGGTAGCCCTGGCGGCGAATATGCTGGGCGGTTTCCCAGCCGCTCATGCCCGGCATGGAGATATCCATCAGGATCAGATCCGGGTTGATATGTCGCGCCAGTTGCATGCCGGTTTCCCCGTCCGGTGCTTCATTGAGCACAAAGCCCAGTGGCGTCAGCAGATCGCTGATCAGGCCGCGGTGAGAAGGGTCGTCATCGATAATCAGCAGGCTCTTTCGCTCACCGGTATAGCCGATCACTGGGCTGCGCTCCTGGTGGACGGGATCCGGGCCATTGAGGCGTGACAGCATCACCGACAAACGGAATTCACTGCCTTGCCCGGGCGTGCTGCTGACCTGAATGTCGCCGCCCATGATATCGGCCAGTAGTTTGGTGATCGTCAGTCCCAGGCCGGTGCCGTGAACACTGGGTATACCGGGCTTTCGCACGCGCTCGAAGGGGCGGAAAATCCGCTGCAAGTCTTCCTCGTCGATGCCCACGCCGGTATCGGCAATGGAGAACTCGGCCACCTGGTTGCGATAGCGGAAGGTCAGGGTGACCTGTCCCTCGCGGGTAAACTTGATGGCATTGGAAAGCAGATTGATAAGAATCTGCCGTAGCCGTTTTTCATCGGTGGTAACCCAGCCGGGGATCGGGGTCTTGCTGCGGAATTCGAAGCCGATACCTTTTTCGGCCGCCTGTAACTGGAACATGGTGACCAGCTCGTCGATCAGTTCCGGGACGCAAACCTGATTGCGATACAGTTCCAGCCGACCGGCTTCAATCTTGGAAATTTCCAGCAAGCCTTCGATCAGATCTGACAGGTGCTCGGTACTGCGACGAATAGCGCCGATGGCATCGCGGCGGTTGTCCGGGATGGTGGGGTCCTGTTCCAGCAATTGTGCGTAACCGAAGGCTGCATTCAATGGCGAGCGCAGCTCATGGCTGAGACCGGTGAGATAGCGGCTCTTGGCCTGGTTGGCGGCCTCAGCAAGCTCTTTGGCTTTTTGCAGCTCCCGGTCAGTCTTTTCGTGGGCCTTGATTTCTTCCATCAGCATGCGTGTTTGTCGGCGGCTTTCCTCCTGGGCCACCACCCGGCTTTCGTGGGCCAGCACGAACAGCCAGGCCACCACGCCGCTGATGATGATGAGAATGGCAAACACCTTGATCAGCGTGTCAGCCATCAGCGCTTGAACGTGGGGATCGCTGACCGGAATCTGGTAATACACCAGTGCCAGCAGGCCGCTCATGATCAGTGTGATGGCAACCAGCAGACCGAGGAAGTGGCCCATGCGTGACCGCAGTGGTCGAATCATGGTGTCCGGTAACAGGCCGCCGAGCCATTCCATCATTTGTTCGGAAAAACGTGCGTTGGTTTTGCAGCTGTCGTTGCAGCGGGCATCCAGCGAACAGCACAGGGAGCAGATCGGCCCGTTATAGGCCGGACAGAAGGCCATGTCTTCACGATCAAAGGTGTGCTCGCAGATACAGCAGGCGTGGCCCTCCAGCTCCCGGGTGGAATCCGGGGTGCGGGCAATGTAATAGCGGCTGCGGGTAAGGAGCGCCAGCAGGGGGGTGGTAACGAAGGTGCTGGCCAGGGCAATGAAGGAGGCAAGAGCCTCCGGTGTGGCGCCCCACAGGCCGGTCTTGGCGGTCAGGCCGATCCCGGTGGCAATGAGCATGGAGCCAAAACCCACCGGGTTGAGGTCATAGAGGTAGGCCCGTTTGAATTCGATGTGTTTGGGGCTGAGCCCCAGCGGCTTGTTGATGACCAGATCCGCGACCAGCGCTCCCATCCAGCCCACGGCCACCAGCGCATAACTGCCAAGGATGGATTCAAAGGCTCGATAGATACCGATTTCCATCAGCACCAGGGCAATCACGACATTGAAGACCAGCCAGACCACCCGGCCCGGGTGACTGTGGGTTAGCCGCGAGAAAAAATTGGACCAGGCAATGGAGCCGGCGTAGGCATTGGTGACGTTGATCTTGAGCTGGGAAAGGATGACGAAAATTCCGGCCAGCGCCAGCAGAAAGGTGGGGTTGGTGGTCACATGACTGAAAGCCACCAGGTACATGTGCATGGGTTCCTGGGCTTGTTCCAGCGGCAGGCCATGGTAAAAGGCGAGCACGGCCAGAAAGGAGCCGGCCAATACCTTAAGGCCGCCAATCACCGTCCAGCCTGGCCCGCCGCACAGCAGCGCCAGCCACCAGCGCGCCCGGTTGCCCTTGCGCGATTCGGGCATGAAGCGAAGAAAATCCACCTGCTCGCCAATCTGGGCTACCAGTGAAAACAGCACCGTGGCGCCGGCCCCGAACATGATCAGGTTGAAATGGCCGCCATCGTTGTTCAGCCCTTCAAAGGCGGTCCAGCGCGGTAAGGTTGAGGGGTCCTGAAACAGAATGAACACGAACGGCAGCAGTTGCAGCAGTACCCAAAGGGGCTGGGTCCATAGCTGGAAGCGGGTGAGGGTGGTGATGCCATGGATGACCAGTGGAATCGCCACCAGAGAGCTGACCAGGTACCCGATCGTGAGGGGAATGCCAAACAGGATCTCCAGTGCCATGGCCATGATGGCCGCCTCCAGGGCAAAGAAGATAAAGGTGAACGAGGCGTAGATCAGTGAGGTGAGCGTGGAGCCCAGGTAGCCGAAGCCAGCGCCGCGAGTCAGCAGATCGATATCCACCCCGTAGCGGGCGGCGTAGTAACTCACCGGCAGGCCAAGCAAAAAGATCACCGCCATCACCGCCACGCAGGCCGCCATGGCGTTGATGAAGCCGTAGTTGAGCGTCATGGCACCGCCAATGGCTTCCAGTGCCAGAAAGGTCACTGCGCCAATGGCGGTGCCGGCCACCCGGCCGGCAGACCAGCGCCGGGCGCCCTTGCCGGTAAAACGCAGGGCAAAGTCTTCCAGGGTCTGGTTTGCCACCCACTGGTTGTAGCTTCGGCGTACGCGAAATATGCGCTGTTCAATGGCCATAGGGGGACCCGGTTCGGCAGCGGAAATCCCTGTCGCGGACGCCGTGTACATGTGGAAGCAGGCCATCATGGCCTGCGCAGCCCCCGGAAAACGGGGCATCTGGCAATGCTCTGAATTGATGCATATTCCATGCCCGTTTATTTGCTTCGCGCCTGAGCATAGGTGGCTTTGGGTGGCCCCGGTATGCGTCAAATGACGTACCTCGATGGCGCAATCTCCGAATGGGAGGCAGGGGGGCAGATTTCCATACTCGTTGGCGAGGGAAACGACGTGCTTCCCGTGACATTCGCTGATGAGGGGTACACCAATGAAATTGAGCAAAACCCGTTCTGCTAACCAACGGTCGTCCTGGACGCGCCGTCACCTGCTGGGGGGGCTGATGGCGTTACCTGCGCTGTTTGCCTTGTCCAATTCCGCACTGGCGGACGCTGCCAATACCACCGGGCTGGCGGTGACCGACGACACGGTGAAGGTAGGTATCCTGCACTCCATCACCGGCACCATGGCGATCAGTGAGACCGGTTCTGTGCAGGCCGAGAAGCTGGCCATCGAACAGATCAACGCCTCCGGGGGTGTACTCGGTCGCCAGATCGAATATATCCAGGAAGATGGCGCCAGTGACTGGCCTACCTTCGCTGAGAAATCCCGCAAGCTGCTGGTGAACGACAAGGTGGCCGCCGTGTTCGGTTGCTGGACTTCCGCTTCCCGTAAAGCGGTACTGCCGGTGTTCGAGCAATACAACGGCATGCTGTATTACCCGACGTTCTACGAAGGTCTGGAACAGTCACCCAACGTGATCTACACCGGTCAGGAGGCGACTCAGCAGATTCTGGCAAGCATCGACTGGCTGGCCAAAGAGAAGGGTGCCAAGACTTTCTACCTGCTCGGCTCTGACTATATCTGGCCGCGTACCTCCAACAAGATTGCCCGCAAGCACATCGACAAGCTGGGCCTGAAAGTGGTGGGTGAAGAGTACTACCCACTGGGTCACACCCAGTTCAACTCCGTGATCAACAAGATCAAGTTGAAGAAGCCTGATGTGATCTTTGCTTCTGTGGTGGGCGGTTCCAACGTGGCCTTCTACAAGCAGATGAAAGCCGCCGGTGTCGATCTCACCAAAGAGAAGCCGCTGCTGATGACCATCTCGGTAACCGAAGATGAAATCCTGGGTATTGGCGGTGAAAACGTGGAAGGTGCCTACGCCTCCATGAAGTACTTCCAGAGCCTGACCAACTCCAACAACGAAGCCTTCGTGAAAGCGTTCAAGGAACGCTGGGGCGATGACATCGTGATTGGTGACGTGACCCAGGCGGCTTACCTCGGCCCCTGGCTGTGGAAAGCTGCGGTGGAAAAAGCCGGCTCTTTCGATATCGAAAAAGTGCAGGCCGCTTCTCCCGGCATCGAGCTGACCACTGCGCCTGAAGGTTATGTGCGCATTCACGAGAACCATCACCTGTGGTCCAAGGCACGAATCGGCCAGGCCCAGACTGATGGTCAGTACAAAGTGATCTACGAAACTGAAGACCTGATGGAGCCGGATCCGTTCCCGGAAGGTTACCAGTAAGCACTTGCGTTAACCGGCGCCCAGGTTTGATCGGGCGTCGGCCTTTCCTTTCCTGACCTGTTTTTTTGTCTTGCCGCTTTACCTAATCACAGTACGCCAATCACTGTTCGGGAGTACCTGCCATGTTCGCTGACTACACCATGACGGAGTTGACCTCGATCTTCGCCATGCAGGGATTTGCCGGCCTGTCGCTGTTTTCCATCTTTGTGCTGATGGCGCTGGGGCTGGCCATTATTTTTGGGCAAATGGGCGTGATCAACATGGCCCATGGTGAGTTCATGATTCTGGGTGCCTACACCACGTATCTGACTGCCCAGGTGTTTGAAAGTGTTATGCCCGGTTTATACGGGGGTTATTTCTTTGTGGCCATGATATTGGCCTTTGTCGTCACCTTTGCACTGGGGGCATTGGTGGAATGGTTGATGATACGGCATCTCTATCATCGGCCGCTGGATACCTTGCTGGCCACCTGGGGCCTGAGTCTGATTCTTCAACAGACCTACCGCAGTGTGTTCGGCGCCCGTGAAGTGGGGGTCAGCCTGCCGGACTGGATGATGGGCTCCATTGCGGTCACGGATCTGGTGGAGATCCCCATCAACGGATTGTTTGTGATGGTGCTGTCGTTGCTGATCGCCTTCGCCGTTTACCTGCTGATGTTCCGTTCCGGTTGGGGCCGTCAGGTGCGGGCCGTGGTGCAGAACCGTCCCATGGCCGAAGCTGTGGGTATCGACAGTGGCCGGGTTGACCGGGTCACCTTCGCGCTGGGTTGCGGCATCGCCGGTGTGGCGGGTAGCGCCTTTACCATGATTGGTTCCACCGGCCCGACCTCTGGTCAGCTGTATATCGTCGATACCTTCCTGGTGGTGGTGTTCGGTGGCGCCCAGAGTCTGCTTGGCACCATTGCTTCTGCCTTCACCATTTCCCAGGCTCAGTCCACCATGGAGTTCTTCCTGAGTGGTTCCATGGCCAAGGTTCTGACCCTGCTGTTTGTGGTCGGCATTCTGATGCTGCGCCCGCAAGGTCTGTTCGCCCTGAAAGTGCGTCGCTAGGAGGCTGCCATGAAAGCAAATCTGTTCATCGAATGGTTGAAGTCCCGCGAGGGCATCTACTATGTGCTGCTGGCGCTGCTGCTGGTAGTGGTCTTCCCGCTGGCACTGGAGTCTTTCCGCCTCAACATGGTCGGCAAGTACCTGACCTATGCCTTCGCGGCCATGGGACTGGTGTTGTGCTGGGGCCGCAGTGGCATTCTCAGCCTGGGGCAGGGGATCTTCTTCGGCCTGGGCGGTTACTGCATGGCCATGTTCCTCAAGCTGGAAGCGTCCAGCCCGGAGAACACCGCCATTCAGTCCACCCCGGGGATTCCTGACTTCATGGACTGGAACCAGCTCACCGCGCTGCCGTGGTTCTGGGAACCCTTCCACAGCTTTTCTTTCACCCTGATTGCGGTGCTGGCGGTACCCGCCTTGCTGGCCTTCATCATTGCGGTGGCCATGTTCAAGCGCCGTGTGGGTGGCGTGTACTTCGCCATCATCACCCAGGCCATTGCCGCCATCCTGACCATTCTGATCATCGGTCAGCAGGGCTTCACTGGCGGGGTCAACGGGATTACCGATCTGCGTACCCTGATGGGCTGGGATATCCGCACGGATGAAGCCAAGACACTGCTCTACTTCGTGTGTGTGGGCATGCTGTTTGTCTGCCTGATCGTGGGTGCCTGGGTGATGCGCAGCAAGCTTGGCCGCATTCTGCTGGCCATGCGTGACCAGGAAGACCGGGTGCGATTCTCCGGTTATGACGTGGCGTCCTTCAAGATCTTTGTGTTCTGCCTGGCGGCCATGTTTGCCGGTGTCGGTGGCGCCATGTTCACCCTGCAGGTGGGTTTCATGTCTCCGTCGTTCGTGGGCATCGTGCCGTCCATCGAAATGGTGATCCTGTGCGCGGTGGGTGGCCGCAACTCCCTGCTGGGTGCCATCTACGGTGCACTGATTGTGAATGCCGCCAAGACCTTCTTCTCTGAGTCTTTCCCGGAACTGTGGCTGTACGGCCTGGGCGTGTTGTTTATCGCTGTGGTACTGGCCTTCCCGGATGGTCTTGCCGGTCTCTATCGCCGCTATGTGATGCCGCTGGAAAGCAAACTGCCGGCCATGCTGCGCCGTGGCAATGCTGAAGCACAAACCCTGCCTGTGGAGGAAGCCAAATGAGCCCGAGCAAACAAGATTTCATTCTTGCGGTAGAAGGGTTGACGGTGTCTTTCGATGGCTTCAAGGCCGTGAATGATCTGTCCCTGTACCTGGAGCCAAAGGAAATTCGCGTGATCATCGGCCCCAATGGGGCCGGCAAGACCACGGTGCTGGATCTGATCTGCGGCAAGACCAAGGCCACGGACGGCTCCATCAAGTTCCAGGGGAAAGAGCTGACCAAGATGAGCGAGCACAACATTGTTCGCGCCGGGGTCGGGCGCAAGTTCCAGAACCCGTCCATCTATGAAGATCTCACTGTGTTTGAAAACCTGGAAGTGTCCTATCCCGCCGGACGGTCGGTGATCGGCGCGCTGGCCTTCAAGCGAGATGCTGCGGTAATTGAAGCGGTGGAGGAAGTGGCAGAAACCATCTTCCTCACCGACATGTTGCATCAGGAAGCCGCTCTGCTTAGCCATGGCCAGAAGCAGTGGTTGGAGATCGGCATGCTGCTGATCCAGAAGCCGGATCTTTTGATGCTGGATGAGCCAGTGGCGGGCATGTCTGTGGCGGAGCGGAAAAAAACCGCCGAGCTGCTGCGGGTGATTACCGAGAACCACACCGTGCTGGTGATCGAGCACGACATGCAGTTTGTCGGTGATATTGCCGACCGGGTGACGGTGATGCATCAGGGCAAGGTGTTGTCCGAAGGCTCCATTGATCACGTCAAGCAGGATCCAAAAGTCATCGAAGTTTATCTGGGACACTGACGCTGAGGCGAGGTACTGACTATGTTGAATGTATCGAATCTGCAGGTGGCTTACGGCCAAAGCACCATCATCAGCGACATGAACCTGAACATCGCCGAGAACGAAATCGTGGCGGTGGTAGGGCGCAACGGCATGGGCAAGACCACGCTGATGAAATCCCTGATCGGAATGGAAAAAATGCGTGGTGGCACCGCGCAACTTGATGGCCAGGATCTGACCGGACTGAAAAGTTTTCAGCGCGTCAAAGCCGGGCTCGGTTTTGTGCCCCAGGGGCGAATGATCTTCCCGACCCTGACGGTGAAAGAAAACATTGAAACCGGGCTGGCGGCGGTGGGTGAAAAGAAAGTGCCGGAGGATCTGTATGAACTGTTTCCGGTACTGAAAGAAATGCAAAACCGTCGCGGCGGTAACCTGTCCGGCGGTCAGCAGCAACAGTTGGCCATTGCCCGGGCGCTGGCAACCCGGCCCAAGGTGCTGTTGCTGGATGAACCCACCGAAGGGATTCAGCCTTCCATCATCAAGGACATGGCGAAAACCCTGAAACGTATCCGTGACGAACGTGGCCTGTCCATTGTGGTGTCCGAGCAGGTGCTGAGTTTTGTGATGGATGTGGCCGACCGCATTCTGGTGATCGAGAAAGGCAAGATCGTTCACGAAGAAAGTGGCGACGACGTGAACCAGGAAAAGATTGCCGCGTATCTGGCGGTATAACCCCGCCCGTTTTTTGAACCCATTTTCCAGGAGAGAGTCATGCGACACGGGGATATTTCCAGCAGTAACGATACCGTTGGCGTAGCGGTAGTGAACTACAAGATGCCGCGTCTTCATAACAAGGCGGAGGTATTGGATAACGCCCGCAAGATTGCCGACATGATCAAGGGCATGAAGCAGGGCCTGCCGGGCATGGATCTGGTGGTGTTTCCCGAATACAGCACCATGGGCATCATGTATGACCCGGACGAAATGATGGAAACCGCTGCCACGGTACCCGGTGATGAAACGGCGATCTTTTCCGCGGCCTGCCGGGAAGCCAATACCTGGGGGGTGTTCTCCCTGACCGGGGAACGTCACGAGGAACACCCGCACAAGGCGCCTTACAACACCCTGGTGCTGATCAATAACGAAGGGGAAATCGTCCAGAAATACCGCAAATGTATTCCCTGGTGCCCCATTGAAGGGTGGTATCCGGGTGATACCACCTATGTGACGGAAGGGCCCAAGGGCCTGAAGATCAGCCTGATCATCTGCGACGACGGCAACTACCCGGAAATCTGGCGTGACTGTGCCATGAAAGGGGCCGAGTTGATCGTACGTTGTCAGGGCTATATGTACCCGGCCAAGGAACAGCAGGTAATGATGGCCAAATCCATGGCCTGGGCCAACAACTGTTATGTGGCAGTTGCGAATGCCACAGGCTTTGATGGTGTGTATTCCTACTTTGGTCACTCGGCCCTGATTGGTTTCGATGGCCGCACCCTGGGTGAATGCGGCGAAGAGGATATGGGCGTGCAGTATGCGCAGCTGTCCGTGAGCCAGATCCGTGATGCCCGCGCCAATGATCAATCGCAGAATCATTTGTTCAAGCTGCTGCACCGCGGCTACACCGGCATGCATGCGTCAGGTGATGGCGACAAGGGGGTGGCAGACTGCCCGTTTGATTTCTATCGCACCTGGGTGATGGATGCACAGAAGGCGCGGGAAAATGTGGAAGCCATGACCCGCAGCACGGTAGGTGTTGCCGAGTGTCCGGTGGGCGAACTGCCGGTGGATGGCAAAGAGAAAAGTGCGGGGGGCTGATGCCTTTCATCAATGACAAGCTGGAAGCTCACCAGGAGGAGGTGGCCCGGCAGCGCTGGGCTACCGGCTCTGGGCGCATGAACCGTTTCGTGTTCGAGCCTGCTGAGGTCATGGCCCATTTGCGCAAGCACATTGTGGGTCAGCCCCAGGTGTTGGACGCCATGGCAGACATGCTGCAGGTCATCAAGGCGGATATCGGTGCGGAAGACCGCCCCCTGTCAGTCCAGTTGTTTGTCGGCCCCACCGGGGTCGGCAAGACAGAAACCGTTCGCCTGTTGGCCCAGGCGATTCATGGCAGTGCCGATGCGCTCTGCCGTATCGATATGAGTACCCTTGCCCAGGAGCACTATGCGGCGTCACTGACCGGCGCACCGCCGGGTTATGTGGGCAGCAAGGAAGGCCAAAACCTGTTCGATGAAGAAGCGATTCGTGGCAGCTTCAGCAAGCCCGGGATTGTGTTATTCGACGAACTGGAGAAGGCCAGCCCTGAAGTGGTGCGCACGCTACTGAATGTGCTGGAGCGGGGGCGCTTGCGATTAACCGCCGGCAATCGGGACATCGATTTTCGTAACAGCCTGATCTTCATGACCAGTAATGCAGGGGCCAGTCAGATTGCGGCCTTGCATCCACGCCGCTGGTGGCAGCCAGACCGTAGCCGGCAGCGCATTCCGGACCTGGTGGATCAGGCCCTGCACCGCCAGTTTGATCCGGAATTCCTGAATCGTATCGACCGTATCCTCACCTTTAATACGCTTGACCGGGACCTGGTCAGTCAGCTGCTGGATATTGAGCTGGACAGGCTCAAGCGGCAGCTTGATCGGCGGAAAGTGGTTCTGAGCCTTGGCGACGGCGCCCGACGTCACCTCTGCCGCCCAACCGACACGCGCTTTGGTGCCCGCGAGATGGGCCGGCGCATCCGCAACGAACTCTCCCCACCACTGGCCAGAGTGATGCTGGATTACCCCCAGGCCGATACCTTTGAAGCCAGAATGGAGGGCGGTTCGCTGATCGTGATCCCGGTGTAGGGACGCAGGATGCCTGATGCAACATCCCGCGCTCCGGTGGCAGGGGCAGGTTTCACCACGAAAAGCGCACTTTCCCAGGAGCTGCCCCGTTCCTTCCTTTCCCCGTTGGCGCTTTGCTCGTAACGCGAAGACGTCCCCCCTGCGTCCTGCCAACGTATCCCTTCGCCTTGCAAGCAAGGCTCCAACAACAGAAGCGGGAGTGTTGGCGGTGGAGAGTGGCTGTGGAAGTGTGCAGGTGTTGATTTTTATTTTTTCCGTCCTGCGTTCTATCAATACGTCAAATGACGTACCCCAAGTGGGACATGGGCGAATGGTGGCCATGACAGGATTTGCCGATAGTGATTCCGGAACGACGGGATTGCCTTTTCTGGTTGGCAATCCCCGTGTCAAACCGGAGGAGAGCACACCATGGCTGAAACGATCATCAAGATTGACCTGAACCAATCCCCTTACGAGAACGAGAATATTCATAACCGCTGGCACCCGGACATCCCCATGGCAAAAATGGTGAAGCCCGGTGACGACTTTATTCTGGAATGCCACGACTGGACCGGCGGCCAGATCAAGAATGATGATTGCGCCGATGATGTGCGTGATGTGGATCTGACCCAGGTGCACTTCCTTACCGGCCCGGTCGGTGTAGAAGGCGCAGAGCCCGGCGATCTGTTGGTGGTGGATATTCTGGATATCGGCACCTTTGACGAGAGTCAGTGGGGTTTCAATGGTTTCTTCTCCAAGCAGAATGGCGGCGGTTTCCTGACGGAACACTTCCCGGAAGCGCAGAAATCCATCTGGGACTTCAACGGCATGTTCACCAAGTCCCGCCATATTCCCAACGTGGAATTCGCCGGCCTGATTCACCCGGGCCTGATCGGCTGTCTGCCGTCCAAGGAAATGCTCGACGAGTGGAACACCCGTGAGAAAGAACTCTACGACACCGAGCCCGATCGCGTGCCGGGGCTGGCCAACCTGCCCTACGCGGACACTGCCCACATGGGCAAGTTGAGCGGTGATGCCAAGGCCAAGGCTGCTGCAGAAGGTGCCCGTACCGTGCCGCCCCGCGAGCACGGCGGTAACTGTGACATCAAGGATCTGTCCCGTGGCTCCCAGGTGTACTTCCCGGTCTACGTGAAAGACGCCGGTCTGTCCGTGGGGGATCTGCACTTCAGTCAGGGCGATGGTGAAATTACGTTCTGCGGCGCTATCGAAATGGCCGGCTGGATTCACCTGCGCGTCAACATCATCAAGGGCGGCATGGAGAAGTACGGCATCAAGAACCCGATCTTCAAGCCCAGCCCCATGGCGCCGAAGTATGACGACTACCTGATCTTCGAAGGTATTTCCGTGGATGAGGAAGGCAAGCAGCATTATCTGGATGTGCATGTGGCCTATCGTCAGGCCTGTCTGAACGCCATCGAGTACCTGAAAAAATTCGGTTACACCGGAGCCCAGGCTTATGCATTACTGGGATGCGCACCCGTGCAGGGGCATATCAGTGGGGTAGTGGATGTCCCCAATGCGTGTGCAACGCTCTGGTTGCCTACGGACATCTTCGACTTCGATATCAAGCCGGGGATGGATGGACCGCAACACAGCGTGGCAGGCAGTACCGACGTGCCGCTGTCCAAAGACAAGTAAACGGATAGAGAGGAGCTGATCATGCCGTTGTATGACTACAAGTGTGCCGAACACGGTTTGTTTCACGATCTGGTGCCCATGCAGGCCTCAGGCGAGTGCGCCCCTTGCCCCAGCTGTGGCGCGCTGTCTGCACGGGTCATCATGGTGGCGCCGGAGTTGCTGGACATGGCCCCGGAAAAACGCGATGCCATGGCGCGTAATGAAAAGGCCGCACATGAACCGCGTCACGGCAATCAGGCATCGGAGAAAGAGCAGGGCTGCTGTCATCACAAGCGCAAGTCCAAGCTGTTCTACACGGCAGAGGGCAACAAGATGTTCCCATCCGCCCGGCCCTGGATGATCAGTCACTAGAAGTATCGGGTTTATCGGCAGTAAACCTTCCCTTGCGGGCAACTGGATGTTGCCCGTTTTTTTATGCGGTCTACCGATTGATCAAACAGCTCCGTAGATTTGGAGACTCGCTAGTGTGAGGCGGACTGGATGCGTTCCAGTGCCGCGACCCGTTGTTGTTCCGTCTCGCTGAACATGGCATTGCGTAGTTGCGCCAGTTGCTGTTCCTGATCCTGCCGGGACAAGCCAGATGACTGAATCACCTGACGCTGCCCATGGTAGTCGTCCAGCCGCTGTTGCCAGTCTTGTCGCTGTTGGTCCAGTGCCTGCAGGCGCAAGGCTGCAGCATCACCGAAGCGCTGCTGATGCAGGGCAAACAGATCGGCGTCGTTGGCGCCAGCATCGCGAAGTTGCTGCTCATCCTGTTGCAGGGTCTGCAGGTTGGTTTGTTGTTCGAGCTGTTGCGCCAGATGCGCCGGGAGCGACTGTCGAAGCGTGCTCAGGGCTCGGGTTTTTTCCCGGTCGTCCATGGACGAAGCCAGAATGTCATGGCGCTGAAGACTGAAGCGGTCGTAACGGTCTTCGTCGGCAAACAGGGCAGCCGCATCGTCTGCGCCAAAGGTGTCATCGCGCAGTTGTTGTCGCAGGGCCAGCTGATCGCGGATAGTGCCGCTGCCGGTGGCGGCATACTCACCGCTGGCAAATTGCTGCCGATAGCGCTGATAGCGGTCATATAGGGCGAGCAAATCGTCTGCGGCTGCCTCGCCAGCGTCGCCTGTCGCCCATTGCTGCATGAGGTCACGAATCCGGGCGTCGGGCATTTCCCCGCTGAGAGACAGAAAGTAATCCATCACGGCCTTGCTGTTGCTGTCGACCACCAGTCGCCCGGCCTTGTTGATCGTGAGGGTGGCGGGCACGGTGGTGTCAGACAGGGAGGTGCTTTTCAATTGTTTGGTCAGTTGTGCAGCCAGTGGCGCCGGGGCGGTTCCAGGTTGTGTGTTTGCCGACGCGGAGTATGTCGGTGCCTCATGCGCAACGGCGGTGTGTGCCCGGCTCGTGTTGCCCGGGTAAAGCACATCAGGCACGGGCAGGTGTTTGAGGGCAATAAAGACGCCACAGGCCAGTATCAGCACTGTGGTAAGCAATGCCAGGTGTCGTTTCATGATGCGCTCCGGTCAACGGCGGGGCAGAGCCCCGCCGTGGGGGGCTTACAGGCCTGCGTTTTTCAGGCGGTTGGCATGGTTGCGGTACAGGGTCTTGGGATCGGTTTCCCAGCCCATCAGCCCAAACAGCTGGCGAATGGCGTCAGCGTGGTTGTGGTTGTAGTTGTGGCGAATGGGTTTGCCCAGATACATGCCACACACTGGTAGTACGCCGTCATGGGCTTCGCCATTGCTGAAGGCAAACTGGGTCACGGTGACCAACAGGGAATCAAACGGATCGAAAAGGTTGGTATGCACGCCGTCACCCCCCCAGGACCAGTAGCGCACGCCATTTACCGTGTGCTGGCCGCTGGTGCCACAGGCTGAGGTTGGCATGGCCTGTGGGTAACGCTGGTTGAATGCGGCAAGCCCTTCGGTGGTGGACGCTGCCAGGACATCGCGGGTGGATTGGTCCCCCGGATTGGGGCCGCCCGACAGGCTTTCCCAAAGCGCGCCAAAGGCATTACCGATGCTGTTGGCCAGGCCTTCGGTGATGCTGCCTTCCGGTACGACACCGCGGATCACATCCGCGACGGCGGTACCCCGGTTTTCACCGTGCACTGAGGTCACGGATGCAATCAGGTCAGGGCGGACGGCGGCCACATAGCGGGAGGTGGGCGAGCCCTGGGAATGGGCGATCAGATTAACTTTTTCCGCTCCGGTGACCGCCAGATAGTTCTCGATCTGGACGATCAGCTCTTCACCCCGGTACTCGTTGCTTTGCAGGGCGCTGACATTGCTTTCGTAGACCTCGGCGCCGTAGTCGCGCATATCATCGGCAATACCGTAGAAGTAATCGATGCCTGCGATGTCATCGAAGGCAATGATGCCGCCTACCAGTACGATGGGGTATCGGGTGTCGGCGTAGCTTTTGTCTTTGCCAAACCACCACCAGGCGTGGGCCTGGGACGTTGTTGCGCACAGTATCAGGGCCGCGCAGAGCCCGCGTAGCGTGATCGACATGGTGTTCTCCTGTTTGTTCTTTTATGCAGTCGGCGCCTGACTGCGGTTTTTTGTCGACGATTGGACTATAGGCGGGTTCAGTGGTACTAAACTTGTAAGAATTCGGGCATCGATTTGTCATCTGTGATGCGGCTCGCAAACCGGGCAACAGAGAGAAAAACAACAATGACAGCAGATCAGGCGCCAATGGAGTCGCCCAGCGCGACGCTTTATCTATGGCCCCAGCGCACCCTTTATCTCGGGTTTATTGGCCCGTTGTCGGCGCTCACCCAGGGCGCACACACGCTACTGTTCGGGCTCGATGGCGCGATTCCGTTTACCGTTGGCGATGACACCGTCACCACCCGTTGTGCATTGTTGCCTGCCGGTTTGACCTTCTCTGCACAAGCCGGGGAGGGACGCATTGCCTGTTGTTTTCTCGACCCTTTGGGGCGGGACTTGCTGTTTCATCAGAGCCGCATGGAGCGCCATCCGAGTGGTCTGTTTCTGCCCGGAGATTTCGCACAGGAACAACAGCAAGTACTCGAACGTCTTTTTCAGGAGCAGGCGCTTGCTGATGAGGCGTATGCGGCGCTCCAGGGGATTCTGTTTCCTGCTGCTGATGAGGTGGTGCCAGGCTTTGAGGCGGATGAGCGGGTGCGGCAGGTGATCGAGCGAATCCGCCAGGACCCGACCGATAACCTGTCCAATGACGCGCTGGGCGACATGGTGGGCCTGTCTGGCGACCGGCTCCAGCGTTTGTTCAAGGACGCCACCGGGATTCCGATTCGGCGCTATCGACTATGGCATCGCCTGTTTGTGACCTCCACCATGATGGCCATGGGCAGCAGTTTGACGGATGCCGCGCTGGCGGCAGGGTTTTCGGATTCCTCCCATCTCACCAATGTGTTCAGGAACATGCTGGGCATGAGCCCGTCTATGGTATTGCGGCGTTCCCGGCAGATCCGCATTCTGGTGGGCAGCGAACCCTGTTAGCGGTTTATGTAGAATAGCGCCAACCATTCCTGATGCCGGGCTCGCCCTGGCACGATCATGACCAACAGGCAGTTTTGTCCATGCATATTCATATTCTCGGCATCTGCGGCACCTTCATGGGTTCTCTGGCCCAGCTGGCCAAGGCCCAGGGGCATCGTGTCACCGGCAGTGACCAGAATGTCTACCCCCCCATGAGTGACCAGCTGGAAGCGGCGGGGATTGAATTGATTCAGGGGTATGACCCGGCACAACTGGACCCCGCCCCGGATCTGGTGGTGATTGGCAATGCCTTGAGCCGTGGCAATCCGGCTGTGGAAGCGGTGCTTGATAAGGGGCTGGCGTATACGTCCGGGGCGCAACTACTGGAAGAAGTTGTCTTGCCGGGGCGCTGGGTACTGGCGGTGTCAGGGACCCATGGAAAGACCACCACCAGCTCCATGCTGGCCTGGATTCTGGAGTATGCCGGGCTCAAGCCGGGCTATCTGATCGGCGGGGTGCCGGGCAATTTTGGCGTCTCGGCCCGCCTGGGAGAGACGCCTTTCTTTGTGGTGGAAGCGGATGAATACGACACCGCATTTTTCGACAAGCGCAGCAAGTTTGTTCACTACCGTCCGCGTACCGTGATCCTCAACAATCTCGAATTTGATCACGCCGATATCTTTGCCGATCTGGCGGCTATCCAGACCCAGTTCCATCACCTGATTCGCACTGTGCCGTCCAGCGGCCGATTGATTCTCCCCCATGGCGAAGCGGCTCTCGAAGAGACGCTGGCAAAAGGGTGCTGGAGCGAAGTCGAGCGCTTTGGAGAAGACGAAGCGCTGGGTTACCGCCTGGACAGCGAAGATGGGTCTGTTTTTACCGTGCTGGAAAACGGCGAACCGGTGGCCAGGGTCAACTGGGACCAAACTGGCAGGCATAGCGTGAATAACGGTATGGCGGCCCTGTTGGCTGCCCGACACGTGGGGGTGACCCTGGCCGATGGCGCGGCGGCGCTTTGCGAGTTTGTAGGCGTGAAGCGGCGTATGGAATTGCGCGGCGAGGTGGCCGGTGTGAAGGTCTACGATGATTTTGCCCATCACCCGACGGCGATCGCGACCACCCTGGACGGCCTGCGCCGCAAGGTTGGTGAGGGCAAGATTCTGGCCGTGATTGAACCACGCTCCAATACCATGCGAATGGGTAGCCACAAGGCCGCATTGGCGGCCAGCACGGGTTGTGCGGATGAGGTAATCTGGTACCAGCCGCCGGGGTTGGACTGGTCGCTGGAATCTGTACTGGCGGAGGCGCCGGTGCCTTCATCCGTCAGTGATTCGCTGGACGATATTATTGCCCGGGTTGCCACGCACAAGGGAGAGAGCCTGAGTGTGGTGGTCATGAGTAACGGCGGCTTTGGCGGCATTCACCAGAAACTGCTGGATGCGTTGGCAGACTGAGCCGGTAGCGATCATCAAGACAGGAGAGCGTGATGTTCTGGTCCGTGTTGTGGGCGTCGGTCCACTACCTCAGCATTCTGATGTTGTTCGGATGTCTGTACGGCGAGTTGCTGTTGTGGCGCACAGGCATCAATGAGCGCAACGTCAGAACCCTGTTGTGGCTGGATATTGGCTACGGACTGTCGGCGTTGTTTGTGCTGGTCAGTGGTCTGGCCCGTGCTGGCTGGACCGAGAAAGGCCTGGATTTCTACATGGCCAACCCCTGGTTTCATGGCAAGGTGACGGTGTTTGTGCTGATCGCCTTGTTGAGTCTGTACCCCACCAAGGTCTTCATGGGATGGCGCAAACAGGTGAAAGCCGGGCATGTGCCAGAGATTGATCCAAGACTGCAGAAAAACCTGCGAGGAGTATTGGTGGCGGAAATTCACCTGGTCACATTGATGCCTGTTTTGGGTGCCTTGATGGCCCGCGGCGTCGGGATGGGTTCATGAGTCAGCGTGTCACTCTTGCATTCACGGGCGCGTCTGGTGCGCCTTACGGTCTTCGTTTGATGCAGTGCCTGTTGCTGGCGGACTGCGAGGTCTTTGTGATTCTGTCCAAGGCCGCGAAGGTGGTGATCGGGATGGAAACCGAGCTGGCATTACCCTCCGGAACCGGCAAGACCGAAGCAGCGCTTCGGGAATGGGCTGGCACCGATAAAGGCCGGCTGGTGGTGTGCGGGTTGGAGCAGTGGACGGCGCCGGTGGCCTCGGGCAGCGGTGCGCCAGCTGCCATGGTGGTGTGCCCCTGTTCCACTGGAACGCTTTCTGCCATTGCCTGTGGTGCCAGCGACAATCTGATTGAACGCGCAGCCGATGTGGCAATCAAGGAAGGGCGAAAGCTGATCCTTGTCCCAAGGGAGACGCCTTTCTCCGCGATTCATCTGGAAAACATGCTCAAGCTGTCGCGGCTTGGGGTGACCATCATGCCCGCCGCCCCCGGTTTTTATCACCAGCCGGAAAGCGTCTCAGACCTGGTGGATTTTATGGTCGCCAGGCTGCTGGACCACCTGGGCATTGAGCAAAGCCTGCTGAAGCGTTGGGGGGAGTGAATTATTAGCTGTGAGCTGTGAGCTGTGAGCTGTGAGCTGTGAGCTGTGAGCTGTGAGCTACGCTTGATTGGAAGGGCAAACCCAAAATAGTTCCCGGGTTTTTCGAAGAACGGAAACGCCTTCCAGATCGTTGAGTTCGGCACCAATAAATAACCTGAGCACTCCGTAGGAGCCATGCTCGCATGGCGAACCGAGTCTAAACGAGGTAAGGATTCCAGAGCTTATGAAGGATACGGCTCGCATGGCGAACCGAACCTAAGCGAGGTTATAGATTCCAGAGCCTAACAAGACAAGGCCCCAAGCGAGACAAGGACTCCAGAAACGCAACCAAAAAACGGACCACCAAACCCGGAAACGCCCGGAACCCCCTTCGCAATCAACTCGCACCGTGCCTGTGACCACGCCACCGGGCAGCCCCGGCGACAATTGCCGCTTAACTATTGGTCAGGCTGTAATCTACCGGCGCAATAACTTTCACCGGGATGGTTTCCAGATCTTTCGGCGGTGCGTCAAAACGCAGACGAGCGACCAGTTCGGTGGTGGCGCGATCCAGAATCCGGCTACCGGAGCTTTCCACGATCTCCACCTGTTCGGCGCGGCCGCTGGCATTAATCACGAACGAAATTTTCACCGTGCCCTGCTGACGACGCATCTTGGCGCGGTGCGGGTACTGCTTGTTGTAATCAATGGTGTTACGCACCTTGGCCAGATAACGGTTGAGAATGTTATCCGTGTCGCCTGAACGGTGGACACCCTTGCCGGGGTCGCCAGCAATACCTTTTGCGCCAACCGGCTGATTCTGGGAGGCCGCTTGTTCGCTGACTTTTTCTGCTTCCTCTTCGCTGGTCTTGGCGACTTTCGGTTCAGGCTCGGCAACAGGTTCAGGTTTGGGTTCCGGCTTGGCCACAGGCTTCGGTTTTGGTTTCGGCTTGGGCTTTGCCTTGGGTTTTGGCTTCGGTTTGGGCTTGGGTTTCGGCGCGGGGGCTACCGGTTTCGGCTGCACGGGCGCGGCAGCAGGCACCGGCGCGGGCGGCGCCGAGAGGTTGATAGCAATTTCAGTGACGCCGGGTTTGGCCGGGCGCCCGCCTGCCAGTGTCAGGGCACCAACGGTGACGATGACGCTGGCGTGAACCAGAATGGACAGGGACCAGGAGAGCAATGTGCGACCGTTCATTGTGCGGCCTCACTGTTAGCGGTCAGTGCTGGTGCTTCCATGCTTTTTGCTGCGGGGTCACTCTGCGTAACCAGACGAACTTGTTCCACACCGAGTTCCTGAAGGGTTTCCAGACGTTCGCGCAGAGCGGCCATGGTAATGCCGGCATCGGCCATCAGACGCACTTCAGATTCTTCCGGATTGTCACCCAACAGGGCAACCAGGGCGGTGCGGTCCAGAGGCTCGTCATTGTCCTCGGCAAACCATTGGCCATCCGGCTTGAGAATCAGCATCAGCTTGTCACGGGCTTCCTGACCATTGGCGCTCTGGCTGACGGGCGTTTCCACCGAGACAGTCGGACGCTTGGCCAGTTGCCCTGCCAACATGAAGAAAATCAACAGCAGGAATACCACATTGATCAGTGGCAATACCGGCTCCAGCGGCGGGCGCCGGGAAGAGGTTTCCATGATCATCATGGTAACAACTCCAGTTGGACGTCTTTCACACCGGCGGCCTTGATGGCATCAACGGCCGTGAGTGCTTGCTGCAGGTTGGCATCCGGGCTCACAGTTACCCACACCTTGTTTTTCTGTGGGTCCAGTCGGTCGGCAATGGCATCGGGGGTAAAGCTGACTCCGTTCAGGGTCAGATTGCCGTCGGTTTCCACCTGCACGACCAGCCATTGTTCATCAGGCTTGTTGGTGCCGTCTGCTGGCTGCACGTTTACGGGCAGATCATTGAACTGCCCGAATCGGGTGGCCAGCATAAAGAACACAAGCAAGATAAAGACCACATCAATCAGCGGTGTCAGGCTGATAAAGGGGGCCCGATGGCGTTCCGGCTCAATATGCATGCGATACCGCCGGGTCGCGATCTTCTTCTACCGGCTCGGATTCTGCGTGGATATTACGCACCACTTTGAGGCGCGAAAGGCGATCTTGCAGCTTTTCGCGGCACTGCTCGATGCTACGATCTGCCCAGTGGAAGGCTGCCAGAGTCGGAATCGCCACGGTCAGGCCTGCGGCGGTGGTCAGCAGGGCTTCCCAGATGCCGCCGGAGAGAATGGAGGGGTCTACCTGGGAGCCTGCGGTTTCCAGGGCCTGGAAAGCGCCAATCATGCCGAATACGGTGCCCAGCAGACCCAGCAGTGGTGCGATGGCACTGATCACTTCCAATACCCGCAGGCCGCCGCGCAGATCGTCCAGCGCGGTGCGTGCCAGACGCAGGCTTTCTTCCTGCCAGGCGGCTTCTTCCAGATTACGGTTTTTCCAGCACTGCCACAGCACCCGGTCGATGGGGCTGCTCAGCTTGCCCGGCTTGGCGGGCTGCTTGCCCTGACGCAGGGCGTCCAGCAGCTGGTCTGCCTGGCGGGTATTGCCGGGACGAACGCGGGCAAACTGCAGGATCTTGGAGATCAGGGTGGCCAAGGCGATCACTGACAGCAACGCCAGCACCCACATGGTGGCGCCACCGCTGACAAACCATTCGGGCAAGTGCAGAGAAATGGGAGGCATGGAAAACTCCTGCATGGGGGCCGGTGAAGAACCACAAAGACCAGCGAACCCCGGTTAGTACAACAAAAAGGCGGGCCAGATTATCCGCACGGCGAGTGACAATGATATGTCAGACAGACCCGGGAACGCTCCATGGCGCGCAAGAAACAGCGAATCAGCTTCATTCAGGGCTCGGAATGATAGGGAAGCGACGCAGTTAATGCAAGTCATTCCTATTTACAGATGGGCAGCCATGCTCCTGCCAGCGGACCGCTGACAGGGGGATGGCTGCTGGCTGGAGCGTGCCCGCAAGGTGATGAGGGCTTTGCTGTGGGCTTACTTGCGAAGCAGTCGGTAGTTCAGGTTGCTTTCGATCGGATTGCCATTTTCGTCCAGTAGCTCCACCGCATTGACGGCATCCCGCAGAAACTGGCGGTCACTGTCCGGATCGCTCGGGTTAATGGTGTAAACCTCCATCTGCTTGTTGTCCTGCATCCGGGTGGTCTGGCTCCAGTCTCCGCGCTCGATTGCGCTGGTGGCGACTTTGGAACCATTCATGTATTCCTCGCGCAGATGAAAGCGGGTGGGGTTGTCGAACTGGTCCCGGTACAGGGTCAGGGTGGTACGAACGCCAGAGCAATCGGCACAGGGCAGCATGCCACTGTAGGTGATTTGCTGGGCGGTGGGGTTCACCGGTTCTTCCGGTTGGCTCTGACAGGCGCTCAGCAGCAGTGCGGCGCCCAGACCAAGAATAATAGAACGGGATTGCATGGCATTGTCTCCTTCTCAGTTCCCTTCTGTCAGGAATTTAGAGGATAACGCTGCGGATCGGTTCTGGATTTAAGGTGATTTTATGAATTTATTGCAATGTTCACACCGGCCGCAGGGTGTCACAGGTGCAGGTTATGCCGGGTTATCAGGTGCAGATTGAAGTCGGCTGTTGCCAGTTCACCTTGCGGATGCTGCTCCTGCGGAAGCGGATCATGATGGGCCTGCTTGAGCACCAAAAGGCAGTGTGACAGGGCCAGCACGGTGGCAAAAACCAACAGGAAGTAGAGCAGAATCATGGTGTGTGGACCTGTAAACATATCGTCCTTTAACGTTATGTCCAGGCGGCGATCAACTCTATCGTCTCTTTGTTAACAGCTGTTGGCATCCTGTAGCTTCGTTAGCGTCGTTGTCCGATGAGGATGAGGGACAGGGGCTGATGGGACTCGGGACATAGCGGTTCGCGCAGGGCGGCAACGGTGAACCCGTGCTGCTGTAACAGGTCGAGCCAGGCTGAGAGAGGGCGGAAATACCAGGGCGGGGCCGGGCCGAAGTCTCCTTCCAGTCCTTGCCAGTCGCTGCGGCGCCAACCTGCGCGGTAATCCCCTTGATGGGTCATGGCAGGATGCAAAGTCTGGATGAGTAGATGTCCCTGGGAGGAAAGCAACGGGGGTAGCTGGCGGATCAACTGCTGTACGGACTGATCACCAAAAAGGGAAAAGTTGCAGACGGCCACATCGAAGCCGCGCCCCGCCAGTGGGCCCGGCAGTTGCTCATAGGGCAGGTGTAGGTATTCACCGTCATGATGTTGCCGCCGGGCTGCGTCGACCAGGGTATCGATACCGTCCACCCCTGTGGTCTGAATACCTTGCTGGCTGACGGCACGGCTCAACCAGCCTTCCCCGCAACCGATATCCAATACCCGCTTTGGCTGCAGGGCAAGCAGTGCCTCCACTATGGCCGGGTCTGTAATGCGCCGGCTGGCGAGCGACCGGTTTTGGATCAAGGCTGTCCAGGGCGCGGCATTGCGTTGCCAGCTGTCCAGTATGACTTGCTCATTGGTATCGGTCGTCATTGCCTGGCTCCCTTGCTGCGCGTGTTCGTCCCGTCGGTACGGCGCCAAAGCGCCCCCGGGTACGGGACTACGGTTAGCTCATGGGGCTCAGTGGGCCCGCTTTCTCCACGGCTCGCTGATAGGCGGGGCGTTGCTCCATTTGTTCGAGGAAACGGCGGATGCCGGGGTAATGGTCGAGGTTGGCACGGGCACTGGCGGCCTGCAGTGGAAAGCTCATCATGATATCCGCACAGCCAGGGGTATCCCCGGTGAACCAGGTATTGGCGGACAGATGTTGCTCGATTTGCGCGAGATGGGTGTCCAATTGCGGATCGATAAAGCTGCCGATGACCTTGCCGCTGATGCCCCGGGCGATGGGCTTGGCGAAGAACGGCATGGGGGACTGGGGGATACGGCCAAAAATCAGTTTCATTACCAGCAGGGGCATCAACGAGCCTTCGGCGTAATGCAGCCAGTACCGTTCTTCAAGCCAGCGGGTATCGTCGCCCGGGGGTTGCCATGCCTCGCCGCCATAGCGACGGGCCAGGTACTCAATAATCGCGCCGGACTCCACAATTGCGGTTGCACCATCGGTAATCGCCGGCGACTTGCCAAGTGGATGGATCGCTTTCAGTTCTGCGGGCGCCAGCATGGTTTTGCTATCGCGTTTGTAGTGTTTGATCTGGTAGTCGACACCCAGTTCTTCCAGCATCCAGACAATGCGCAGTGAGCGGGAGTTTTCCAGGTGGTGGACGGTGATCATGGTGTTCTCCTGATGAAGAAAAGTCGGGGGCGGTTGCGCACCCCACAGCAATAACTTGGCGGTGGAAGGTTATTGGCCAGCGGTACGTACATCCTGCTTGCGGGCAGCCAGGTGCACTTGCTCGATCAGTTCATCCAGCACCGTCTCTGCCCCCCAGGCCCGGGCGTCATTGATCATGGCAACCACCGCCCAGGTGGTAGTGTTTTCGTCCCGGGTGAAGCCGGCAATGGAGCGGACATCCTTCAACGAGCCGGTCTTGATGTGGCCCATGCCTGCCATGTCTGCATGGCCCAGCCGTCGGCGCATGGTGCCGTCCATGGCGACAAGGGGAAGTGAAGCGATCAGTTCGGCGGAAAAGCGGCTTTCCCAGGCATGCTGAAGCAGCGAGGCCATTTGTCGGGCGGTGATACGTTCCTTGCGGGATAGCCCCGAGCCATTTTCGAAAATCATGGCGGTGTCATCCACCCCCTTGTTGATCAGCCATTCGCGGATGGTGCGGTCGGCAGCGGCCAGGTCGTCAGCATCGGTTTGCTGGCGGTTTTCTGCTCCGAGCGTCAGGTAGACCTGACGGACCATCACGTTATTGCTCCACTTGTTGATGTCGCGAACCATGGTGACCAGATCCCGGGAGGACGTGGTGGCGAGTAATTCGGTGGTGTTGTCTCGCGGATGCAGCCCTTCACGGATCTGACCGGTGAGCGTGCCGCCAAGCTGTTGCCACAGGCTGACCAGCAAGGCGCCGGTATAGTCGGCCTGGTCCATCAGGGCAAGATAGCTGGCGGTAGTGCAGCCATTGGGCAGTACCCCGGTTACGGTGATGGCAGTCAGGCCGTCTTCACCTTCGCTGGGAGTGTATTCGAACTGGTAACGGCGTGGGCAGTGGCCGTATTTGCGCGGCACCATGCGGTTGTCCAGTTGTACCCCGAACAGGGAGGGCTCCATCCAGCTGTGAATGCCGCGGTCGTCGGCCCGTGACCGAATGCGTACTACATTGAGGTTGGTCAGCAGGCCGCTGGGTTTGACCAGAAACGGGGCATTGGGGTTGCCGCCGTCGTCATCGAAATCGGCGATGCCGTTGGGCAGGTTAAAGACACTGCCATCCAGTACCAGATCGCCCTGAATATGGGTGATCCCCATGGCGCGTAGCTCGCGCAACAGCAGCCACAGGCGTTCTTCGGTGAGTTTGGGGTCGCCACTACCGACAAAATACAGGCTGCCCTTGAGGGTGTCGTCTTCGATGACGCCATCGGTATAGATACGGGTATGCCACTGGTAGGTGGGGCCGAGCAGTTCCAGTGCCGCAAAGGTGGTGATGACCTTCATGATTGAGCCCGGGTTGAAGGCTTCATTGGCATTCAGGTACTGGGGCTCGCCGGGGCCATTCAGCGGGATGGCGGCCATGGTCAGGCTGTCGTGATCAAGCTTCAGCTTGTCGGCGGCGGCCAGTACAGGCTGTAAAACAGGCACTGGCTGGCTCGCCAACGACAGCGTAGGGAACAGGAACAACAGATATGTCAGCAACACGCGAGGGCTGGGTGCTCCCCGGGCGAATACAGGCAACATAGACAATAAACCCCGAAACGACGGTGAGGTAGCGATGTGCCTAGAGAGTAGCGTAAAGCAGAGTGTCGGTCAGTGGGCCAAGAGGGGAGGAATTGTAAATTCCTCCCGGCGGGGGCGAGTTACGGGTTAGGTTTGTGCAGGCCCACATCCACTCCCTGATGTTGCAGGTCCGCATGGTAGGAACTGCGCACCATGGGCCCGGATGCAACGGAGGTGAAGCCCAGTTCTTCAGCTACCCGTGCATATTCCCGGAATTCATCCGGGTGCACATAGCGTTCTACCGGAGCGTGGTGTTTGCTCGGTTGCAGGTATTGGCCGATGGTGATCATGTCCACGTCGTGGGCGCGCAGGTCGCGGATGGTGCCGATAACCTGCTCGAACGTTTCGCCGAGCCCGACCATTATGCCGCTTTTGGTGCTGACATCCGGCCGACGAGCCTTGTACTGCTTTAGCAGATCCAGCGAATGCTGATAACGGGCGCCTGGGCGAATGTGCTTGTACAGCTCGGGAACGGTTTCAATATTGTGGTTGAACACGTCGGGGGCGGTTTCCACGAGAATGTCCACCGCGGTGTCGAGACAGGGACGAAAATCCGGCGTCAGAATCTCGATGCGCGTATTCGGTGTGCGGCTGCGTACCTGACGGATGCATTCGGCGAAATGCTCGGCGCCACCGTCGGCAAGGTCATCGCGGTCCACCGAGGTAATGACCACATAGCTGAGGTTCAGGTTCTCTACGGACTCGGCCAGATGCAGAGGTTCTTCCGGGTCGAGGGCGTTGGGGCGACCGAAACCGACGTCACAGAAGGCGCAGCGGCGAGTACAGATGTCGCCCATGATCATGAAGGTGGCGGTGCCGCCGCCAAAACATTCAGGCAGGTTGGGGCAGGCGGCTTCTTCGCAGACAGTGTGCAGTTTCTGCTTGCGCAGCAGACTCTTGATGCGCTGAATCTCGCCATTGGCCGGAACTCGTACGCGAATCCAGTCGGGCTTGCGCTGATAGCCGGTTTCTTCGTTGACCATGGGGATGGTGCGTACCTTGTCCGCACCACGCAGCTTGTCACCAATCTGAACCTTGCGTTTGGCTTGTGCCTGCTCGCTCATGAAGTGTCCGTCACCGTGTGTGGCTGAGGCTGTCAGCCAGCAGAAAGAGTGGAAGGGCTATTGTACCAGTCCGGAAGGGGCGCTGTCCGTGGCGTAAGGCCAAGACGTTTGGCTAATACGGTCACCAATTGTTGCTCCATTTTCTCGCGTTCCAGGGTCACTCCCAGTGCACGCAGCGTGGTCATGGGCTGCCCCACATGGCCGCAGGGGTTGATGCGCTGCCAGGGCGACAAATCCATATCGCGATTGATGGCGAGTCCGTGATAAGTGGCGCCACGGCGGATGCGCAGCCCCAGTGAGGCAATCTTGGCGCCGTTCACGTATACCCCGGGGGCGTCATCACGGCTGGCGGCGTTAATGCCCAGATCATTGAGAAATTCGATGATGCTGTCCTCAATGGCGGTGACCAGGCCTCGGCTACCGAGGCCGATACGTTTGATGTCCAGCATCAGGTAGATCACGGTCTGCCCGGGCCCGTGATAGGTCACTTGGCCTCCGCGGTCGGAGTTCACCACCGGGATGTCGCCCGGGTTCAGCACATGTTCGGGCTTGCCTGCCTGGCCGAGGGTAAAGACCGGGGGGTGTTCCAGCACCCAGAGTTCATCCTGAGTGTTGTCGCCACGCTGGTCTGTCAGCGCACGCATGGCCTGCCAGCAGGGGGAATAGTCAACAGTGGGGAAATAACGGATGAGGGCGTCCATGGCGCGATTATAAGGCCTGCCCATGGTGTGGCGCCAACAGGAAAACGAGCATGCACCGTGTCGGATTGTCTTAGTTCAGATGAAGTATGTGGGGAGCCAGCCTGCTGGCAATGTGCCGCAGTGCCGATCTTGTGCTGCTCTGCGAGTGAGGCAAAGAAAAGCCCGGCAAAGCCGGGCTTAAGGGCAGACCCCATTCGGGGTAACAACAGTTAACCAGATACTTTTGCTGTCTGCTTTCTGTTCGGTCAGATCAGTCGATTCCCTGTTTTCTGGTTTACCAGATGCAAATTCAGTTCCTGAACGCTGATGCCGAACTCGATGCCGTCATCGTCGTGCAGGTTAATGGTTTCAAAGGCGTTGAAATGCACGGGCAGGCTGTTGGCCCGTTGCAGAATATGAGGGCTACGGGGCATCGCCGGGATGATGTCAGCAGGCGCTGGCATGCCGGCGTGACGATAGCTGTCGGATGGCGATGAGCCGTACTGGAAAGCGACGATAACCACCAGAGTGCTGAGCAGTCCCATGAGTGTCAGCATTTTCATGATGTGTATCCCCTGTGGTTGTTGTTATGGAATCGACATTACGGGGACGGTCGTGCCAGTGATAGGCGCCATTGGTGGGGGTTGGGTGTCAGGCTGTTTCCCGCGGTAACGGTGTGTAAGTGGGATATGTGACGCTGTGCACATCAGTGTGGCTGTTTGCGTGGTAGGCCTGCGGGAGAGGTGGAGGAGGGCTGGGGGCGCCCGATCTCCGGGCGCGGGTCCACTAGATCGTCATTTTGACGTGGGGACACTCGTTAAGCGCCTTATAGATTGCTTCAACCTGCTCACGATTACGCATGGTGACCTGTGCGGTAAATGACACAAAGGTTCCCTTGCTGCTCGGTTTGCTGGTCAGATGGCTGGCTGCATCAAAGTCGTCCAGATGGGTAGAGAGAATATCGATCAGCGCCTGCTCCAGCGGGGCGTCAGCGGCGCCCATCACTTTCAGTTGCATGGCATGGGGAAATTCCCAAAGGTGTTCCTGAATGGCCATGGGGCTACTCCTGGTCCAGGCCGCACAGGCGGCGTTTAAAATTCACATAGTGCCGGGCAACAGTCTTCCACACCGGGCCAGGCTGGCCGCTGCCTACCGGACTGTTGTTCAGCTGGATGATGGGAACGATCTCCCGGGTGGAACTGGTGACCCAGATTTCTTCCGCTTGCCGCAGTTGGCCCTCACTGATTTCCTGTTCTGCAACCGGCAGCCCCTCGGCGACGCACAGCTCCACTACCAGATCGCGGGTGATACCGCCCAGAATGGCATGGCACTTGGGGGGCGTGACAATGGTGCTGTTGCGCACGATGAACACATTGCTGGCAGAGCCTTCAGTGACAAAGCCATCACGAAGCAGGATGGCTTCGGCTGCACCAGCCTCCACCGCTTGCTGCCGTAGCAGGCTGTTGGGCAACAGCGAGATGGACTTGATGTCACAGCGGGCCCAGCGGATGTCATCGAGGGTGATGGCCAGTGACCCCTGCGCAGTGTCGGGGCTGTCTGCGGCGGGCACAGCCACCGGGCTTGTCATCATGAAAACCGTGGGGGTCACCGGTGGAACGGGAAACGCATGGTCACGCTTTTGGGCGGCGCCACGGGTAATCTGCAGGTAGACCGACAGATTGCCACCGCCGTTGTGTGCCACCAAAGAATCACACAGCGAGCGCCACTGCGCGGGATCATGGGGATTGTGAATGCCGATTTCTGCCAGCGAACGTTCCAGGCGCTGCAGGTGTTCGTCGAAGCGAAACAGGACGCCATTGTAGGCGGGGATCACTTCATAGACCCCGTCGGCAAACAGAAACCCCCGATCCAGCGGCGAGATGCGCGCCTGGTCGGGGGCCATGAAATTGCCGTTCAGGTAGACCTGCGTCATGCCGGTTCCTGGGGCCTGTTCACACTAATTCCGTGGCCCCTGCTGGAGTCATTTTTTTGTCCAGTAGTTCCAACCGGTGCGCAGTGTAGTGGTTCTACATAAGTAACGGTTGGAGCGGCTGGACGGAAAAAGGGCCCAGCCCTTCGGGTTGCGGCCCAAAATGCGCCACTCGTTGTTGCTCGTCGTTCATTTGGAGACACCAAACATCCCTCCTCGCGCCTAGATTGGCGCATTTTGGGCCGCAACAGGGACCACGGAATTAGTGTGAGCAGGCCCTAGAACAGGCCCTTGAAGAATAGCAGGATGTGGTGCCACAGACGGGTAAAGAGACCCGCCTCTTCGACACTTTCCAGCGCCACCAGGGGTTTTTCTACCAGAAGCTCGTTATTCATCCGAACGGTTACGGTACCGTACTTTTCCCCTTCGTTGATGGGGGCCTGCAGCTGGGGATTCACGGTGACCTCAGCCTTGAGGTTTTCATGGCTTTCGCGGGGGATGGTCAGAACCAGGTCTTCGGCAAGCCCCAGGCGGACCTGATCCTTGTCACCCATCCACAGTTCGGCGGTGTCCAGAATGTCGCCAGCGCTGTAGGCCTTGTAGGTTTCGAAGAAGCGGAAGCCGTAGGTCAGCAGTTTCTGGGATTCCCGTGCGCGGGCCCCTTCGGAATCGGTGCCCATGACCACGGCGATCAGACGCATGCCGTCTTTTTTGGCGGAAGAGACCAGGCAGTAGCCAGCTTCTTCAGTATGGCCGGTTTTCAGGCCATCCACGCTCTCATCCCGCCACAGCAACAGATTGCGGTTCTGCTGGGTGATGCCGTTGTAGGTGAATTCCTTCTCGGCATAAATATCGTAGTGCTCGGGGAAATCACGCACGATGGCACGGGCAAGAATGGCCATGTCGCGGGCGGTGGTGAAGTGGTTCTCCGCCGGCCAGCCGGTGGCGTTCATGAAGTGGCTCTGGTTCATGCCCAGGCGACGTGCGTGCTGGTTCATCAGGTCGGCAAAGGCGTCTTCGGAGCCGGCGATATATTCCGCCATGGCCACGCTGGCATCGTTACCGGACTGGATGATGATGCCCTTGAGCAGGTCGCCGACGCTGACGCGGGTTCCCTCCTTAACGAACATCCGTGAACCGCCCATTTTCCAGGCCTTGACGCTGATCGGGGCCATGTCGTCTTCGGACAGGTTGCCCTTCTGCAGCTCGGCCTCGGCGATATAGGCGGTCATCATCTTGGTCAGGCTGGCGGGGGGCAGGCGCTGTTCCGCGTTGTGCTCGACGATGATGTGGCCGCTGGCGGCGTCCATCAGCAAGTAGCCACGGGCATCAATCTGCGGGGCTCGGGGGACCATGCTGGCGCTGGCCTGCAGGGACAGGGCGGTGCCCATAAAGGTAAGGACGACGAAAAAGAAAAAACGAAACGACTGGGGGCGCATGATTATCTGCCTGTGGTTCCTTGTCAGCCTGAGAATTCAGGGGTTATTGGGGTCGGGGCTGGCTGTACTTTTCTGATGCAGTGACAGCGAAAAACCCGAAGGCTTGCAATGGCCGCATTCTAGGCGTTGCCAGCGGGAATTTGTACCGTGTCTCAGTAACTCACCGGCATGGGACGGTCAAAACCGGCATCGGCTACCAGTTGTCTTGCCTGTTGGCGCTGGCCGTCGTCGCCGTAGGGGCCGATCCACACCCGGAACAGGCTGGCCTGCTGGCGGATCTCCGTGACCATGCCCAACTGCGCTTGCAGCGCCTGTTGGAGCCTTTCTGCGCTGCTGCGGTCCTGAAAGGCACCCGCCTGAAGGTAGAGGTCGTCACCGGTTGCCGCCGCGGTGGCAGGTGCAGGTGGCGGGCTGTCTAGCGCTGCTCGCACGGCGGTGGGGACGGTATTGCCCTGGGGAGAGCTGCTGGCGGGGTTGATGGCTTCCACGCGCACCCGGCCGGTGCCCGCCTGATCGATCCCCAGGCGTACTGCGGCAGCCCAGGACAAATCGATGATGCGTTCCGAGTGGAAGGGGCCGCGATCATTGACCCGGACCACCAGGCTCTTGCCATTGTCCAGATTGGTGACCCGAACGTAGGTCGGCAGCGGCAGGCTCCGATGGGCTGCCGTGAACTGGTACATGTCGAAGGCTTCACCGCTGGAGGTGCGATGGCCGTGGAATTTTTGACCATACCAGGAGGCCTTGCCTTCTTCCACGTAGCCGTCTGCGCTGGGCAAGACCCGGTAGGTTTTGCCCCAGACACTGTAGGTTTCCGGGTTGCCGTAGCGGCTCAGGGGCTCGTGTTTTGGCACAGGCTCCTGCACGCCGGAAATGTCACGGGGTGCGTGGGGAGCGGTGTCTTGCTGCAGGCTGTAGCGGTCGGAGCCTGGCGCTCCCTGGTTGACGGCGGGGGGCTCCTTGTCGCTGTCCGGTGCGGGGGCAGTGACACAGGCGCCCAGAAAGACGCTTGCCAGGGTAACGGTGGCCAGCCTTTTCATTGTCCGCTCTCCAGTGCCTCTGCCAGTTGTCGGGACAGTTGTAACACGGCCATGGCATACAGGCGACTGTGGTTGTAACGGGTAATGGTGTAGAAGTTGTCGGTGGCCAGCCAGAATTCGGCACCGTCCGTGCCTTGCAAGTCGAGCAGGGCAACGCGGGTGGTGTCCGGGAGATCAAAACAGTATTCGCTGGCAAAGCGGCCATCGCAGCTCACCGGGGTAACGCCGGCCTGGCGCGCCTCGGCAAGGGTGAAGGAAGGTTTATAACCTTTTTTGGCCAGCGCTTCGTAGCCATTGCCCGAAAGGTGCGCGCGGGCGGCCACTGGCAGCCCCGGTTTCCATTTGTGCTCGCTGAAGTAATTGGCCACCGAACCGATGGCGTCTACCGGGTTATTGACCAGGTCGATGACGCCGTCGTTGTCGAAGTCAACGGCATAGGCCTGATAGCTGGTGGGGATGAATTGCCCAAAGCCCATGGCGCCCGCATAGGAGCCTGTGATGCTGTCGGCATCAATATGCGCACGTTGTTCCAGTTCGAACAGGGCCTGTAGCTGCTTGCGGAAGAAGGTGGCCCGTGGCGGATAGTCGAACCCCAGTGTAGCCAGGGCATCGACCACCCGGTAGGTGCCCATATGCTGGCCGTAGCGGGTTTCCACGCCAATAATGGCAAGAATAATTTCCGGCGGGACACCGTAGGTTTTCTCAGCGCGTGCAAGCGCATCCGCGTGGGTGTGGGCGAATTCCACGCCTTTCTGGACACGACTCTCCTGCAGGAAAATCTTCTGGTAGGTTGCCCAGGTATGAGTCTTTTCCGCGGGTCGGGCGATGGATTCCAGAATTTTGGGCTGGCATTCGGCGCTGTCCAGCAAGGCGCGGATACGGGCTTCGTCGAGCCCTTGTTTGACCAGCGCCTGAATCATCGGGGCGGCCAGCTCGCGGTTGGCGTAGTCACTGCTTGGTGGGCAGACGTGTTCCAGAGCCGGCTTTTCGGCCTGGGCGAGGGAAGACAGGCCGAGCAGGCCAGCGAAAATAGTTGGGTAAAGTCGACGCAACGTCGCTTCTCCTTGTTGTCTGTATTCAGTATCCAATAAGCCGGCGGTGCGTGTGTACCGACATGAGCATGCCGAAACTGGCCAGCAGCGTCACGATCGAGGTGCCGCCGTAACTGATCAGTGGCAGCGGAACCCCTACTACGGGCATGAGTCCGGTCACCATGCCGATGTTGACGAACACGTAGATAAAGAACGTCATGATCAGGCTGGAAGCCAGCAGTCGGGAAAAGGTTTCCTGTGCCTGCCAACTGATGAAAAAACCGCGCCCGACAATAATCAGGTACATGCCCAGCAGCAGACAGACACCCATGAGTCCGAATTCTTCACTCAGCACCGCAAGAATGAAGTCGGTGGAGGATTCCGGCAGGAAATCCAGCCGCGACTGGGTACCGTCGAGCCAACCCTTGCCGTCCAGTCCACCTGAGCCGATGGCAGTCTTGGACTGGATAATGTTCCATCCAGTTCCCCGGGGATCGGCTTCGGGGTTCAAAAAAGTGTCTACCCGATTACGCTGATAATCGTGCATCACGAAGAAATACATGACCGGGGCGGCGGTCACGACCAGCAACACTGCAACGGCAATGAGACGCCAGGACAGACCGGCCATAAACAGCACGACCAGCCCGCTGGCGGCAATCAGAATCGCGGTACCCAGATCCGGCTGTAGTCCGATCAACATGGCGGGGAGACCCAGCAGTAACAAGGCGGCCAACACATCGCTGAGCCGCGGGGGTAGGGTGCGTTCACTGAAATACCAGGCGACCATGGCCGGAACCGCCAGTTTCATGACCTCAGACGGCTGAAAGCGACCCGCACCGGGAATGCTCAGCCAGCGTTGCGCGCCCTTGGCTTCGGTCCCCATGACCAACACAAGAATCAGCAATATCAGGCCGACAGAGTAGATGACTGGCGCCCAGAACCGGTAGCTGCGGGGGGGGATCTGTGCCAGCACGAACATGGCGGTGAGCCCGGCACCAAAGCGAATACACTGACGAACGACCAGCTCCATGCTTTCCCCGCCGGCGCTGTAGAGTACGGTCAGGCCGCCGAGCATCAGCAGGAGCAGGCTGGCCAGCAACGGGGCGTCCAGATGCAGCCTTTCTGCCAGTCCCGGAGACAAGCTGCCTGGGGCATGGCCTGGCATCTGGCGGATAAATTCGCGCTGGCTCACGGGGTGTCTCCGCTGTTGTCGGTCAGGGTGGGCTCTGGTGCACTGGCACTGTCGCCAAACACTTCTGGCACATCCAGTTCGCCCTGCTCATTCAGTAACCACGCATCCATCACTTGGCGAGCGACCGGCCCGGCGGTGGAGCCGCCATGGCGACCATTCTCGACCAATACGGCTACCGCAATCGCGGGCTTGTCGGCGGGGGCATAGGACACCATTAACGCATGGTCCAGCATCCGTTCTGCCAGTTCGTCTTCGTTGTAGGTTTCGTCCTGCCCCACGGAGAACACCTGGGCGGTGCCGGATTTTGCTGCCATGCGGTATTTGGCGTCTACGGCCATGATACGGGCGGTGCCGCGGGCCCCGGTGACGTCCACCATGGCGTCAGTCATCTTTTGCCAATTACTTTCGTCGTTCAGAACAATGGTGTCCCGTTCTACCGGCTGGCGCTCGCCGCCCAGGGTGGGAATCACCTGTTTGCCGTGATTGGCGGTAATGGCGGTGGCGGTGGCCAGCTGTAGCGGAGTGGCGAGCATGAAGCCCTGTCCGATACTGGTATTGATGGTATCGCCATGGAACCACGGGCGGCCGCGGGCGGCTTTTTTCCATTGTTTCGACGGCATGATGCCGGTGGATTCGTTAAACAGATCAATGCCAGTGTGCAGCCCCAGGGAAAACAGGTTCATGTAGCGATGCATGCGATCAATGCCGAGCTTGAAACCCATGTCATAGAAATAGGTATCGCAGGATTGAACCACCGCCAGATGCAGGTCGACGCGGCCGTGTCCCCAGCGCTTCCAGTCACGGTAGCGGTGTGGGTCGTTTTCCAGCTGGTAGTAGCCAGGGTCGAAGATCGAGCGTTGCCAGTTGGTCACCCCGGCATCGAGCCCGGCAATGCCGAGCATGGGTTTGACTGTCGAGCCCGGCGGGTAACGGCCCTGCAGGGCACGGTTGAACAGGGGATTGTCGTGATCGTTGCGGTAGGCGGAATAATCATTGTGGCTGATGCCGGTCACGAACAGATTGGGGTTAAAGCCGGGGCGGCTGACAAACGCAAGCACACTGCCGTCGCGGGGGTCGATGGCCACCACCGCGCCACGGCGCTCTCCCAGGGCTTCATAGGCAGCCTTCTGCACGCGCATGGAAAGCCGCAGGCGCAAGTCTTTGCCGGGGACTGGAGGCTGCTCTTCCAGCACCCGCAGAATTCTGCCCCGGGCATTGGTTTCCACCTGGCGGTAGCCAACCTCGCCATGCAGGCGATCTTCATAAAAACGTTCGATCCCGGTACGCCCGTAGAAGTGGGTGCCAGCGTAGTTGCGTTGTTGCTCCAGGGTCATGGCGTCCAGATCCTGGGCATTGATGCGATTCACGTAGCCAAGGACATGGGAGAACAGAATGCCGTGGGGGTAGTGACGGATGGGGTCGGCCGAGATGCGCACGCCGGGCAGGCGAAACTGGTTGACGGCCAGACGGGCAATTTCTTCCTCTGTGAGTCGGCCACGGACAGGGACCGGTTCCCAGGGGCGACGGGCAGCGGTGCGGCGCTTGTCAAAGCGCTCCAGGTCACCGGCATCCAGCTCCACCAGTTTGCCCAGCTCGGCCAGCAGGGCTTCCAGATCCCCCGCCTGCTCAATAACCACTTCCAGTGAGAAGTCGGGCCGGTTATCGGCAAGGATGACACCGTCACGGTCGGTGATCAGGCCGCGCGGAGGCGAGATCGCCCGGGTTTGCACGCGGTTGTTGTCGCTCAGGGTGGTGTAGCGGCTGTGCTCAATGATTTGCAGCCAGAACATGCGGGCCAGCAATACGCCGGTCAGCAATAGCACCAGAAAAACGCTCACCACCAGCCGCACACTGAAGATGCGCTGTTCGTGGTGATGATCTTTCAGGGTAAGCGGTTTGCGCATAAAAGGCGTCGGGTGAGCGTAAAACGATCAGCGATGATAGGGGTGGCCAGTCAGCAACGTCCACCCCCGATACAGTTGTTCAGCCAGTAATACTCTCACCAGTGGATGCGGGAGGGTCAGGTTGGACAGGCTCCAGCGTTCCTGCATCTGGGCTGAGAGCTCCGGGCAGAGTCCGTCCGGGCCACCCACCAGAATGACCAGATCCTGGCCGATGTCCTTCAATTCGCCCAGCTTGTGGCTGAGAGCATGGGTATCCAGCGCCCGGCCACGCACTTCCAGCGCCACGGTTTTCGCGCCTGGATACTTCTCCAGGCGTTTGCGAATGGCGTCGGCCTCGCTGCGTACCAGGCTGGCAGTGTCACCCTTGGCCCGTTTGGGCATGGGGATTTCTTCCAGCTCAAGCCGCATGTCCGGCGGTAAGCGCTTTTGGTACTCGGCGAAGCCGTCATTGACCCAGCCTGGCATACGCGTGCCGACAGCCAGGAGAAAGATGCGCATGGATCAGGCGTCAGTCTGCTGGTCGCGGTTGGGGTGATGGTCCGGGTTGCGCCACAGACGTTCCAGGTCGTAGAACTCGCGGGTAGCCGGGAGCATCAAGTGAACGATCACATCGCCCAGATCGACCAGTATCCACTCTCCGGTGTCTTCGCCTTCGGTGCCGATGGGGGGGTGTTCCGCCTTCTTGGCGGCCTCGACCACATTGTCTGCCAGGGCTTTGACATGACGGTTGGAGGTGCCGCTGGCGATCACCATGTAATCGGCCATGCTGGTCACGTCGCGGACGTCCAGCTCGGTGATGTTCTGCGCTTTCAGTTCTTCCAGGGCGTCAATTACCTGTGGCAGCAGCGGGGTGTCAGCGCTCATGGGGCCTCGTGATCGGTTGAATAGGTTGTTGTCGGGACATTATACAGATGATGGCAGCGAATATGGGCGCTCACTGCAGGATCCAGTGCCGGGCAATCGCCCTTGCGTGCCAGTGCTTCCCGGATCGCGGTGGCAGAGACGTCCAGAAAGGGGCGTTTGAGCATCAGCCGTAACCCGGCGGGCTGTCCACAAAGCCCATGAGCATCACTTTCCGGAAAGGCTGCAAGCACCTCGCCACTGGCCAGTTCACTGTCTGGGCGAGGCACCACGGCTAGGTGACACAGCGTGGCGTAGTCCTGCCAGCGGTGCCAGTGGTGGAGGCTGGCAAAACTGTCTGCGCCAATCATGAACACCAGCGGGGCCTCGGGATGTTGCTGTCGAAAGTGTTGCAGGGTCTTGAGGCTGTAGCTGGGGCCTTGCTGGCGCAGCTCCCAGTCATCGACGATAAGGCTGGGGTGCTCGTGACAGGCCAGCCGCAGCATGGCGAGCCGTTGTTCGGCATCCGCTGTCGGTTGCGGGCGATGGGGCGGGACTGCATTGGGGAGCAGGTGCACAGGGGCGTCCCCCAGTACCTTTGATACCGCCCGCGCCGCGCTGATATGGGCGCGGTGGACAGGATCGAAGGTGCCGCCGAACAGGACGAGAGGGACGCTGACACGCATCACGCTACACGCAACACGCTGGAAACAGGCTTCGCGTGCAAGCGTGTTGCATCAAGCGTGTCAGCGTTATTGCCTGATATGCCCATCACCCAGTACCACCCATTTCTGACTGGTGAGTCCTTCCAGTCCGACCGGCCCACGGGCGTGGATCTTGTCGGTGGAGATGCCAATTTCGGCGCCCAACCCGTACTCGAAACCGTCGGCAAAACGGGTGGAGGCGTTCACCATCACCGAGCTGGAGTCCACCTCGGTCAAAAATTGACGGGCCCGGGTATAGTTTTCGGTGATAATCGCCTCGGTATGGCCGGAGCTGTAGCGATTGATATGATCAATGGCTTCATCCAGATCCCGAACAATTTTCACCGCCAGCACCGGTGCCAGGTATTCCTCGCCCCAGTCGGTTTCGGTGGCCTCGCTCATGCCGTCCACAATGCTGCGGGCCAGCTCGCAGCCGCGCAGTTCCACGCCGGCATCCTGATAGCGGGCGGCCAGCTGCGGCAACACTTGCTGGGCAATGGCATTGGCTACCAGCAGGGTCTCGGTGGTATTGCAGGTGCCGTAGCGCTGAGTCTTGGCGTTGTAGGCCACCTCAATGGCTTTGGCGATATCGGCCTGATCATCAATATAGGTGTGGCAATTGCCATCCAGGTGCTTGATCACCGGTACCCGGGCCTCGTTGCTGATCCGCTCGATCAGACCCTTGCCGCCGCGGGGAACAATCACATCCACATATTCGGGGTGAGTAATCAGCTCGCCAACGGCCGCCCGGTCGGTGGTCTCCACCACCTGGACTGCGGTATCCGGCAGGCCTGCCTCACGCAGACCGATGCGCAGGCATTCGGCAATGGCCTGATTGGCATTGATGGCTTCTGAGCCGCCGCGAAGAATGGCCGCATTGCCGGATTTCAGGCACAGGGCAGCAGCATCGATGGTCACGTTGGGGCGAGACTCGTAAATGATACCGATGACACCCAGTGGTACCCGCATCTTGCCAACCTGAATACCCGAGGGGCGATAGGCCAGATCTGTGATCACCCCGACCGGATCCGCCAGACTGATGATCTGCTCTAGCCCTTCTACCATGCCGTCAAAGCGATCCGGGGTCAGTTCCAGGCGATCAAGCAGAGCGGCATCCAGGCCGTTACTGCGACCGTTATCCAGATCCTGCTGATTGGCCTGCAGAATCGCGCTGCGGTGGTTGCGCAGGGCGCTGGCGATGGCCGCCAATGCCTTGTTCTTGTCGCCGGAACTGGCCCGGGCCATTGACCGGGAAGCCAGGCGAGCCTGCTCGCCCAGTCGCTGCATGTATTGCTGGATATCCATAGGGTTACAAATGTGGTTCAAATGAAGGCTGCCATTATAGCGATAACTGGCGCTTTACGCTTGCACCCAAATGATGAAGAATTGAAGGCCTTTGCTGCGCCATTGAGGCTAACTCACTGTTTTATGGCACGATTGTGCCAAAAGCGCAGCAGCCGAGGACAAATAAAACCTTGCGTGCCTGCCATCAGGCACCTTACAACAAGAACAACAGAACGGAGCCAGAGACCATGGCCATCCAGTATCAGGAGTACACCCGTTCAGCGATCAAGGCAGATCCTATCCAGCTGTGGGCAGGAGACTGGCGGATTGACTATCTTGCCTTCTCTAGCCCGGCCAATGCCCATAAACCGCCGCTACTGGTGGTGGGGGGCGCCTTTCAGAATTTCACCTCCTATAAGTACTGCGTAGAACGTATTTACGAAGATTTCCCGGTGATTCTGGTGGACCTGCCCTCGCTGGGTAATAACACTCAGATCGCCCCCGATTTGAGTATGGAAGATCTGGCGGACTTGCTGTTCGAGTTCACACGTCTGTCCGGTCTGGAGAAAGTGCATCTCATGGGCCTGTCACTGGGCTCCGCCATTGCCAGCACCTTTGCCTACAAGTACCCGGCAGAAACCGGCAAGCTGATTGTCGCCGGGATCGTTACGCGCCCTCGCAAGAGCTGGCGCATGTTGGTGGATGAATCCAAGCGAGTGCTGGGTGAGGGCCGCATGGATGAGTTCAGTCAGGCAGTAGTGCTGTATCTGGTGAACTACAACCGGATCAAGGAAACCGGCATCACGCCCACGGCGCGAAAACTGTTTTACCGGCAAATGAAAAAGCTGTCGGAGAACGAGCAAGAGCGTTATGTCATCAATGGCAGCCGTCTGTTGTCTGTGGAGGGGCTCCTCGGGTATCCGGAATGCGAGACTCTGGTGACCACCGGTGAATACGACAGTTTCACCTTGCCCTGGGAAAACGCCTCGTTTGCCGAGAAGTGCCCCAATGCGCAGTTCGTGTTGATCAAGGGCGCGGATCATTTGCCCCAGTTGGAAAAGCGTGAAGTCTCACTGGATCTTTTTTCCACCTTTCTGCGTGGCGAGTCCATCGAGAACGTGGAAGGGACCCGTTATTTCCGAAAAGGGGAGTCCAAACAGCTCGACCGCCGCCGTGCCGAGCGCCTGATTCCTTGCAACACCCGTGGCCATGTCACTAGCGAATCCCGGGTCGGTGACCGCTTTCGCTTCAACAAGCCGGTGAAGGTGGTGGACATCAACTTTTTCGGTTGTCTGATCAAGCTGGATGAGCCGGGTTTTTCCCTGGCAGACCATGCCCGCGATTGCACCCTGTATCTGGAAAGTCCCGAACTCAAGCTGGATTTGCTGGTGTTCGATTACGACGGCGAAGGCTATCTGCGTTGCCTGTTCAAACACGGCAACATCGCCCTCGCTGAACGTTTCACCGAGCTACTCAAGGACAGCCAGTATTTTTTGCGCCCCAAAAGTGAAGACAAGGTGCACCGGATTTACGGATAAGCTCGGAAGCAATTAATAGTTAATAATGAATAATTAATAGCTAAAGAAGAGCCAAGAAAAGGCCGCTCCATGTGAAATGAATGGAGCGGCCTTTTTGTTTTCGGGGTTTAGTTATTCATTATTAACTATTAATTATTCATTGCCTTTAGTCGCTTCCAGAATCCGCACCATCGGATTGCCTCTCGTGACCGGGATCGGTAACTGGCCGTAATGGTCTGCCGGATTGTGAATCAACAGGTTGTCGAAACCCTGTGCCTTGAAGTGGGCAATGGCTTCGTCGTCGGCGTGAAAGTGGAAGCCGACCTGGCTGCGCGATACTGCGCCAAGCAGGTTGCCCAGCACTTTCAGGGTGCGGTAGAAGGGCATGCCCCGATACAGCGGATAGTTGTCGGTGAGGTAAGTGCCTTGGGGAAAGGCGGACAATGCGGTTGCCAGTTTGGTCCAGAACTCTGAGATGACTGGTAGCGGGAAGTAGTTCACCAGCCCTTCCGTAATCACCACTACCGGTTTGCTCTGATCCAGCTGGCTGAGCACATGGGTCAGGCTCAGCTCGCCGTCTTCGGCAAAAATATTGATGGGCATTACCCGGTGACGATCGCTGAGCACCCCATGTTCCTGCAGCAGTTGCTGTTTGCGATGTGCCATGTCAGGCAGGTCGGTTTCCAGATAGGTGAGCTGCGGATACTGCTGGCAGAAGCGGTGCCCCCGAGGCGACAGGCCACAGGCGATCTCCACGACCTGCGTTACACCGGCTTCGATCAACTGGTGCAGGCGATGATCAATCAGATGATGCCGTTGCAGTAGAAAGGTACGGATATTGCCGCCGACAATGTGACGGCCGACAAATTCGAACGGGGCAAGAGCACCGTAGAGAAACGCGCCGCCGCGGGTGCGGAAGAACGGAGCGGAGATGCCGTCGCGGGTCCAGACGTGGCCGGTATAGAGTGCAGTAAAGCTGATCGAGGATGTGTCGCGAGGTTCGCTCATTGTTGTTCTGCTGCTGTTGATCGTGGACTGACAGGCTAGCAGAATTCTGCCATTGGGTGATGGCAGTTTGAGCCAAATATGGGGTTCGCAAGTGTCTTGTTGCTTGCAGGGGCGGCTGATCGCCTACAGGCTGGCTGCGTCGCTGTTGTGGGAGCCAGCCAGCTGGCGTAGAGCACGGCCCTACGCAGCATCGCTTGCAGGCAAGCTCCCACAGGGTGTGGTGTGACGGTAGGGAGGGGCGCTGTCAGCCGCTCTATATCACCATTGGGGTGGCGACCTCGTCGCGCTTTTCCTGGCCGCACAGCGCGTCGACCAGGGCAAGGGCGAATTCCAGTGCGGTGCCGGGGCCGCGGCTGGTGAGGCAGTGTCCATCCCGTACTACACGTTCCTCTAGCCGTTGTTTGTTGGGCAGGGCATCGGTAAAGAACGGATGGCCTGTGGCCTCCACATCATCCAGCAGGCCGTGGGGTGCCAGCGCCACCGCGGGGGCGGCGCAGATGGCGCCATAAAAACGGCGACTGGCTTTCTGATCCTTTAGTTTGGCGATGAGCTTCTCGTTGCCCCCCAGCGCATCGGCGCCAGGCATGCCACCGGGCAAAACGATCAAGTCGTATGGTGTGTCCACCAGATCATCAATCAGGGCGTCTGCCTCGATGCGGGTACCCCGTGCTGCCACGATGCCGGGTTTACCGGTGACGCTGGCGACGGTGACCTCAATGTCCGCACGGCGCAGTACATCGATAAGAGTGACGGTTTCGATATCTTCACTGCCGTCGGCGATAGGGATCAGGGCGGTGGGCATAATCTGACTCCAGTAGTGGCTACACGCTACACGCTACACGCTACACGCTACACGCTACACGCTACACGCTACACGCTACACGCTACACGCTACACGCTACACGCTACACGCTACACGCTACACGCTACACGCTACACGCTACACGCTACACG